>LHCFC04200__coassemble_1874_pt1 | contig 9839 bp, 8 predicted proteins | sample LHCFC04200__metabat2_high_PE_024 | metagenome-assembled genome bin LHCFC04200 | reverse complement strand
TCAGCTATACGGTCGTTAAGCGCGTGGTAATCAGGAGGAAAATAATAGGAAACGGGCTTGCTTTGCGGAAGTTCCTTTTTACGCTGGATCACGGCAAGGGTAATATCGTCCGAGATGGAGGTGAGAGATGCCAGCGGCTGCCTGTAGGGTAATACTTGAGAAACAATATGCCTTTCAGCCTGCTGCGTATCCCCTCCTTGAGACATGGCCTGAATCATCCGCGGATAAAAATCACTGGGACGTGGCTTGCGAAAAATATTGGACATGGCGCGGACAACGCCGCCTTCCCCGCCTTGCCAATCAAAAGCCCATGGACTTAAAAACGTTGCCGCCATTGCCTTATCCATGGCGATACCGGCAGAGCGAAGGGCACGGTTCGTGATGCGGCCATAGATACCATCCGTGCACAACAACACACTTTGATAATGTCCTTCAGAGAAGCCGAATTGCCACCATGCCTCACCAGCCAAAAGAGGGATGACATATTCTCCATTTTCTGCTGTCATTGGTTCCATTGGCATTTCCAAGGTGCCTGAATCATCCATTAGAAAAATTCCGCCATCACCCGCACGGCCCCACCAAACCCCTTTTTCTGTCATCCATGCAGCATGAAGTGTCGTATTCATCTGGCGAGCATCTATTCCGGTTGATCGGGCTGCTGCGGCAATTGCGTCTTTCGCTGCTTTATCGGCATCAGCAACAATTCTATCCCAGTCAATTTACGACATGTTACTTCCCCCATAAAATTCAACATTTTATATATTTTATCACGCCGCATTGCCTATTTTAATGAGCCGATATCCAAAATTTGTTCGTTTTGTTATAATTTTTAGGCCTTTTTCAAACTTCTCAGCCTGTCCAAAACCCTTTTTGGGGGGCAACAGTTCTCCAGACCGTATTCCGAATCTCCGGCGCCTTTTCCAAATGATAATTTAATTTGGAGAAGGCATCCCACTGACATGTGCGCTGGATTCAGAAGCCGTGCGTAGCAAGATTTCCCTAGTCGCGCCGCAGGCGCAGGGGAAAATGTGTTTTCCCGAAAAGGCTGGCGCTGCCAGGCTTTACGCAGTGGCGGCAGTATATTCACCGCCGGTAATTGCAAATGCCTTCACCGGCCTGAGCGGCCACGCCTGAAAGCGCAGCGGGTTCATTTCATATTATCCAAAAAGGCTGATTCGGGCGACGTTCAAACAGCTTCTCAGCATTTCAGATTGTTCGCGGTCTGAGATCTGGTGTTTTCGAAAACCCGGTAAATGATTTTGCTCCAGCTTCAATCCAACCTTCCCTGTCTTTCTTCTCCCCTGCGTTTTTGCCGGCATAGTTCGGGCCGTTCCGGAGGATTTCCTGCTCCCCTCCTTATGGTTCCTGATCTTCTTCCTCTTCCGTGCGGTCCTGTTCCATCATGCTTCTGATTTTGTTGGTGGACTCAATCAGTTCTCCAAAGCCGTAGATGAACAGGGAAGTCACATACGTCGCTACGCTCCCGGCCAGCAGTATCGTGAGGCCCGCCGCCATGGTCGGATGAAAGCTGCTGTTGTTGATCCATAACCCCACCGCCGTCAAAAGCGCTGCAATGATTCCAATGGCGCACACAATCCACGCAAGCACCTTGATCTTTCCGCCGATGTTATGGTACATCTTCCGTTTTCCCTTCCTCTGTGAGTGGTCATGGCCGGCAGTCTGTGAAGCACATTACCGCCCGGCAAACACAGCCCCGTGCGCCTGCATGCGCCGGCGCACCTGCGCCCCATCCACCGCACGCACCTCAGGATTCAGCGCCGCAGCGATGCCCGCCGCTTCTCCCAGCGCCATGCATACCAGCTGGATGCGCATGGAGCTTTGCGCCGCAAACGTAGCCGAGGAGCAGCGCCCCGCCACCAGCAGGTTGTCCATCTCGCGCGTGACCAGACAGCGATAGGGAATTTCATAATATTCGCCGGGTTCCAAATGAATCAGCACCAGATTGTGCTCGTTGTGAATATCCACCGGATAGGCGGTTTGCGCCACACAGTCGTCAAAGCGGCAGCGTGCGCGGATATCCTCCTCTGTCAGCATGTATTCGCCCACCAGCCGCCGCGATTCGCGGATGCCCGGAATGGAGGAGAACGCCTGGAGATAGCTGTGTTCAAAGCCGGGGAACCGCCGCTTGAGGAACGTCAGGATGCGCACGGCAGACTTGCGGGAATACAGCACCATCTCCGTAACGGAACGCGCGCTCACCGCGTCGAGGATGTGCCCCGCCTCCGGGCAGTTGAACCACAGCACATCCTTTCCCAGGGTAGGATGGTAGTAGATCTGCACATAGCTGCCGTCGCGCTCGGTCAGCGCGCCTTCCTTCACGCCCTCACGCAGCAGCTTGGTGAAGGGGTTGAAGCTCTCCTCGCGCCACAGCGAATAAAACTCCATGGGAAAATGATCCCCGCCGAAACGGTAGCCCCATTCCTTCAGCGTCTGCTCCACACGGGCCACGTCCACGCCGCCCACGCAGAAGCGCAGCGTCATGGGCTGGTTTTCACCCTCCATGCCGCATGCGGTTTCACAGCCGCAGGCCAGCGCCAGCCGCGCGCCGCCCGTGCAATCGATAAAGGCGCGGGCAGCATAGCCCAGCAGGCCCGAAGCGGTGTTGACCACCACCGTTTCCACCTTCCGGCCCTTCAGCTCTGCGCCCACCAGCTCTGCGCCGTAGAGTACCTCCACGCCGTACCGGGCGCACATCTCCTCAAGATGCAGCTTGGCCATCTCCGGGCTGGCGAAGTACGTGTCTCCCGCGCATCCTTCCCGCTCCATGCTGCTCTGCAATTCATCCGCGAGGGAGCTGTTTCCCGTCAGCTGCGGCATATGATTGGTCATGCGCGGCACGGTCAGCGCCAGCGTAGACGTTCCGCCCAGCGCATATTCACGTTCCAGAATAATCACGCGCACGCCTTCGCGCGCCGCCGCGCAGGCCGCCATCACGCCCGCCGTGCCGCCGCCTGCAACGATCACATCATAGGTCTGCCCCGCAGGATTGTAATTGATCGTAAGCTTCGCCATTTTCCGTTTCACCTCAGCTATCAAAATCTGTATTTATTGTAGGGATTCGCTAAGGAAAAGTCAATTTGTTATGCTATTTTGGTCAACGTCGCGCTTAAATTCGGTCAACCGAGTTTCTTCACACATGACCCCACATTGATTATAATAAGATGCAGCAAAGGTATCCTGCCTTTCAAATGCCCATTCAAGAAAGGAGACTGAACTGATGAAGAAACTTACGTCTCTGCTGCTGGCCGTTCTGCTGCTGGCCATGGCGATTCCCTCCATGGCGGAGGAGCCTGTCCATCTGAGAATCGCCACCTGGACAAGCAATGAGGATCAGCTTAAGCTGCTGGGCAGCTTCGTGGATGAATTCGCCCAGGCCAAGGGCATTGCCATCGAGCCGGAATTCATCTCGCTGTCGGGCACGGAATACAGCAGCCTGCTGCTGATGAACCTGCAAAGCAATGAGCCCGCCGACGCCTTCTGGGTCATGGAAGCGGACATCAAGGCCTACATAAGCGCCGGTCTGTGCGCCAAGCTCAATGACGCCATGTCCGCCTACGATCCCGACGACCTGGATGACGGCGCCATGAGCCTGTGGTGCGACGGCGATGACGTGTATGCCATTCCCTTCTCCACCAGCCCCTTCATCATGATCTACAACGCCGACCTCTTTGCCGAGGCGGGCCTGAAGGACCCCAACGAATATGTTGCCGAGGGCACCTGGACCTGGGAAACCTTCCGTGAGTGCATGAAGGCCATCAAGGACAAGACCGGCGTGTACGGCTACATGACGGTGAACAACGCCGGCTACTCCGACCGCACCGAGATGAACCTGACCCCGTTTGTACGCGGCTTTGGCGGCGACTTCTGGACGGATGATCTGGAAGTGCTCATCGACTCACCCGAATCCATCGCGGCTGTGCAGATGTTCCACGACATGGTGTACGTGGACGGCTCCGTGGTTCCTCCGGGAGATGAAAGCAACTTCTTCACCGGCGGCGCGGCCTGCACCTTCAACCAGATTTCTCAGCTGGGCAACCTGGCGGATGTGACCTGGAAGTGGGGCGTGTCCAAGCTGCCCGGCGATGTGTCCTTCCTGGGCCAGGCGGCCATGGCTGCCAACGCCGCCAGCGCCAACGCCGATCTGGCTGCCGAGCTGGTGTCCTACATGACCAGCGCAAGCTGCGCCGCCCGCGTGGCCCAGTACTGGCCGCCCTGCCGCAAATCCGTGCTGGAAAGCGAGGAGTTCCTCAATTCCAACGCCTACCTTACCCCCGAGCAGATGAAGGACATCGTGGCCAGCTCCGTGCTCTCCAGCCGCGCCATGTCCAGCAATATCAATTCCCCCACCATCGACATCGAGACCGAAATCGTGTTTGACAAGCTGTGGAATCCCGATGCGGATGTTGCCGCCATTCTTGGCGAAATCGCCACGATTTACCGCAACAACCTGCAATAAGCGTTTCCCCTCTGTTCCCAGCATCGCCGGAGGCGCCCCCCGCGGGCGCTTCCGGTCAACTACGGCGGCGGCTTGGCCGCCGCTGCTTTTACAGGAGGCAGCATGAAAGACACCTCGCTGTCCGCCCGCCGCGCCCTCCGGGAGAGCGCGAGCGGCTATGCGTTCATCCTCCCGCAGATGATCGGTTTTTTTCTTTTTGTCCTGATTCCGCTGGTAAATGTGTTCATCTACTCGTTCCAGAACCGCAACATGCTCTTTGGTACGAGCAACCCCATCGGCTTTCAAAATTACGCAACGCTTTTCCAGGATTCGTTGTTTTACCTGACGCTGAAAAACACGCTGATCTTCTCCGTTTTTCTGGTGCCGCTGAATCTGGCGCTGGCGCTGGGTCTGGCGCTGTATCTGGGCGATGGCAACTTTGGCACGCGCTACATCCGCGCCATCATCTTCCTGCCCGTGGTTACCTCCGGTGTGGCATGGTCCATCGTGTGGAAGTATCTGCTGCAGGGCGGCACGGCGGGTCCCATCAACTGGGCGCTGGCTCAGCTGGGCATTCAGGGGCCCAACTGGCTTCAGGAAAAGGGCTGGGCCATGGCTGCGGTGGTCGTCACCCGCGTGCTGAAAAACCTGGGCACCAACGTCCTGGTATTCTACGGCGCAGTCATGAACCTGCCGGGAGAAATCGTGGAGGCGGCGCGCATTGATGGCGCAAGCAGCTTTGCGCTGTTTCGCAAAATCAAGCTGCCGCTGCTGATGCCCACGGTGCTCATGGCCTCTATCGTAACGATGATCGGCTCCATGCGCGTGTTTGATACCATCAAGCTCATGACCGAAGGAGGCCCGGAGGGCAGCACCATGGTGCTGGTCTACTATGTGTATTACCAGGGCTTCCGCGCCTACAAGAGCGGCTATGCGTCCGCCATCGCGGTCATCCTGTTTTTGATTATGCTGGGCATGACGCTGCTGCAATGGCTGGCCAGAAGGAAGGTGTCGCATTATGAGGAGTAACGTTTCACCCGCGCGTCTCCTTCGCTGGATTCCGCGCCTCCTGCTGATTGCGGCGGTGACGCTGGTGTTTATCTATCCTTTCTGGTGGATGATGGTCAACTCCCTCAACACCAACGCGCAGGTCTTTGGTCCGCCCCGCCTGCTGCCGCAGAGCTGGAGATGGCAAAACTACGTGGAAATCTTCCAAAAGCAGCCCTTTGCCCGGCACTATGCCAATACGCTGCTGGTGGCGGGTGTGGGCACGTTGGGCAACGTGCTGATCTCCGCCCTGTCAGGCTATGGATTTGCGCGGGTGCGCTTTCCGGGCCGCGGGATTCTGTTCATCCTGCTGCTCACTGCGCTGATGATGCCGGTGGAGGTCATCATCATTCCGCTGTTCTATCAGATGAAGGCATGGCATTTGACCGACAGCCTGCTGCCGCTGATATTCCTGCCTGTCTTTTGCTCGCAGGGCGCGCTGTCGGCATTTATGTTCCGTCAGTTCTTCATCACCGTGCCCAAGGAGCTGGAGGAGGCGGGCCGGCTGGACGGAATGGGACATGGCGGCATCTTTTTCCGCATCATGCTGCCCATCTCGGTGCCGGTGGCGTCTTCTGTGGGGATTCTGGCGTTTCTGGCCACGTGGAACATGTATCTGGAGCCGCTGGTCTTTACCACCAGCATCGACAAATATACGCTGCCGCTGTCCCTGAACAATTTTAACGACGTATATGGCCAGCCCGAATGGCACCTGCAGCTGGCGGCTACTACCCTGAGCGTCATTCCCGTCATGCTGGTGTACCTGTTCTTCCAGGAAAAGGTGACGGATGCGATGGTGAACTCCGGCCTGAAAGGATAACCGCTTATGAAGCATTGGAACATCAGTTTGCCTCGGACCCCCGCGCTGGCGCTGGCCCGGCAGATGCTGGAAGGCTGTCTGAGGACCTACGACGTGCCCATAGAGGGCGCGGAGGACGCCTGCCGCATCACCGGCGCTGTGGTGCCGGACGCGGCCCTGCCGCCGGAGGGCTACCGCATGCGCATCTGCACGGAGGGGTCGTTGCAGTCTGTTGAAATCACGGGGGCAACGGACGTATCCGTGCTCTATGGCGTATCGGATTTCGTCAATCTCGTAGTGCCAAAGGCAGAGCAGGCCCATACGTGGATGAAGCCCTATTACTTCCGTAATCCCTTTGAAGAGGGGTTTGAGAACATGGACTGCGTGCACGCGCCTCAGGTGCGCCGACGCGGCCTGTGGACATGGGGTTATGTCATTTACGATTACCGGCGCTACCTGGCCAACATGGCCCGCCTGAAGCTGAACGAAATCGTCATCTGGAACGATTACGCACCCCTTAACGCCGCTGAGGTGGTGGCCTGCGCGCACGATTTGGGCATCCGGGTCATCTGGGGATATGCCTGGGGATGGGACACCAAAATAGATGTTCGCCTTTCCGACGAAACCCTCCTCGCCCGCCTGGCAGACGAGGCCGTCGAGCGCTTTGAACGTGAATATGCGGCCCTTCCGGGGGATGGCATCTACTTCCAGAGCTTTACCGAAACCACCGAGCAGGAGCTGGACGGCCGCTCCATCGCCGATGTGGTGGTCCCGTGGGTCAATGGCATTTGTGCCCGTATCCTTGAAAAGCGGCCAAAGCTGGAATTGCAGTTCGGCCTGCATGCCACCTCGGTGGCGCAAAAGCTGGACCGAATTGCTCAAATTGACCCGCGGGTACGGATTGTGTGGGAGGATTGCGGCGCGTTTCCCTATGCTTACCTGGCCGAAAACGTAGCCCATGCCCGGGAGGCCGAAGATTTTACCCGCAAGTTTTCGCGCCTGCGCGAGCATGGCGCTACAGGCGTGGTGACCAAGGGCATGATTTGCCTGGACTGGACCGACTTCGTACACCGGGCGGGGCCCGAACGCATCGGCGAATGCAGCGCCGGGGAAATCGCCGCACGACTCCCCATCGCGCGCAGGGTCATGCGCCTTACGCAGAGCTACTGGATGCAAAACGGGGCTCACCTGCAAAGCATTGTAAACCTGCTTTTGCAGGGAGACCCGGAATGCCAGATCCTCGCGCTAATGGAGGACGGCCTGTTTGAAACGTCGATCTGGCTTCCGACGGCACTGTTTGCCGCCACCCTCTGGGATAGCCGGACTCCCTTTTCTCAGCTGCTCACGGAAACCGCGCAGCGGCCCGATGTGGTCTTTGCCAACGCACCACAGGCTGATACGGTATGACGATGCCGCCCCGCAAATGCGGGGCGGCATTGCATTATTCACAATAATCCGACGGCAGCATGTCAAAGCGTCTTTGGAAGCAGCGCGTGAAGTAGCTTACGCTGGAAAAACCCACCGAAGCCGCTACCTCCGTAACGGTACGCTTCTTTTCCAGCAGCAGGCCGCGCGCCACGTTCAGGCGGTACGCATTGAGATATTCGCTGAAGCACATGCCAAAGTCGCGCTTAAAGCGGCGGCAGAAATAACTTTGCGAATAGCACAGCTCGGCGGCAACATCGCGGGAGGTCAGATTGCCGGCATAGCGCCGGGCAATGCAGGCCGATACCCGGCGGCAAAAATCCTCGTCCAAAGGGGCCGAGGCGGCGCTCAATCCTTCCAGACGGGGCGCCAGCAACGAAAACATCAGCATCAGATGCCCGCGTGTCATCAGCGTCCACCCGGCGGGATGTTCCTGACAGGCCCTGATAATCGTAAGCAGATGATCGGCTACCTGCGCAGTGATGGGATCCTCCTTTTTCAGCACGCCACGAAGCGGCGTCACGTCCACATCCGACCTGGCAAAGGCAGGATCAGCGTTATGCAGCAGCGAAAGATCAAAGCAAATGCAGTGTTCACGCAGTGGCGTGGCGCGGGCCGCTCTGGCTTCATGGGGCACAAAGGGAGGGATGAGAATCACCTCTCCTGTGTGGATGGGCAAGGGTTCCCGGTTAAGGGTAATGACTCCGTCGCCGGATTCCAGATACAGCACCTCAAATTCCCGGTGCAAATGGCGCTTGTACCATCGTCCGGATGCCATGTCATCGCCCGTGCGGCAGGAAACATAGCAGGCAATGGGCAACTCCGTAAATTTGGACATAAAGTCCTCAAAATACATGCGGGGGCCCTCCCTTCGCGTATCAGTATACCACGCGCAGGCGCGTCCCTCAAGGGTCAGAAAGCCGGCCATCCCGTTTCTCTACAGCCTGATAGCCTGTTCACTTCGGTCATTGACATTTATGGTGTACTGATAAAAACAGGGAGAGCGCCTTTTCGGGCCTTGCGCAGGAAGGGGTGGACAAATGAAAAACAGGCTCACACATAAGGAGACGTTTCTGGTTGCCATTATGCTTTTCGGCATGTTTTTTGGCGAGGGCAATTTGATTTTCCCCGCCTATCTGGGCCGTCAGGCCGGCAGCGCCGTATGGCCCGCAATCGCGGGACTGCTGGTTACGGGCGTAGGGCTTCCGCTGCTGGGAGCTACTGCCATCGGCATCACCCGCAGCGACGGCCTGCTTGCCCTGAGCCAAAAGGTGAGCCGCCCCTACGGCCTGTGTTTTACCTGCGCGCTGTATCTGACCATCGGCCCGTTTTTCGCAATTCCGCGCTGCGCCACCGTGCCCTTCACCCTGGGCGTGGAGCCGCTGGCGGGTGCCGAACACAGCGGTCTGGCGCTGGCGCTGTTTTCACTGGTGTTCTTCATAATCGTCGCAGCGTTTTCACTGCGTCCGGCCAGCATCCTCACCTCGATCGGGCGCACGCTGACGCCGCTGTTCCTGCTGTTTTTCGGCGTGCTTGCGGTAACGGTGCTGGCGCGCCCCGCCGCCTCCCTCCCACCCGAGCCCCTGGGGAACTACCGCTCCGACCCCTTCTTCGCCGGCTTCCTGGAAGGGTATAACACCATGGACGCGCTGGCCGGACTGGCCTTTGGCATCGTGGTGGTCAACGTCATCCGCGGCGCGGGCGTAACGCGGCCGGAGGCCGTGGCCGTAAGCACCGCCCGCTCCGGCCTGTTCAGCTGCCTCATCATGGCAGGGATCTATATTGTCGTTACGCTCATGGGCGTGCAAAGCCGCGCCATCCCGGCGAACGCCGCCAACGGCGGCGAGGTGCTGTCGCTCCTGGCCAACCGCCATTACGGCACGGCCGGCACGCTGATTCTGGCCGCTACCGTCACTCTGGCCTGTCTGTTTGCCAAAGCCTTTCTGTCCCTCTACGGACTGGGGATTGGCTGGGTGTGCCCCGCAGCGGCGGGACTGGCGCTGGCAATGGCGCTGCGATGGATGCGCAGCAAAAAGGCCGCCCCTTGACCGGCGGCCTCAGCTTGTCGAAAAAGCTCGCCTGCGGCGATCTTTTCCGACAGAACGCGTTTCC
>LHCFC04200__coassemble_1828_pt1 | contig 10038 bp, 6 predicted proteins | sample LHCFC04200__metabat2_high_PE_024 | metagenome-assembled genome bin LHCFC04200 | reverse complement strand
GGCGGCCGCCGGTTTGGTCCGGCGGCCGCCTCCCGCTTGTCATATGCTTTCCAGATAGCGCTTGAAATTCAGGCCCGCCACCGCCTCCACCAGCGGCTCACCGAAGCCGCGGCGGCGCATTCTCTCCAGCAGCGCGGGAAGGTCGCCCGCGTTGCGCAGGCCTTCCGGATGGGTTTCAATGCCGTCAAAGTCGCTCCCCAGCCCCACGTGCGCCTCGCCGCCCAGATCGCACATGTGGGCGATGTGATCGACCACCCGGTCCAGATCGGCCCGGCTGTCATGGCTCAGAAACAGGGGATAGAAGTTGACGCCCACATACCCGCCCGCCTCAAACAGGCAGCGCAGCTGATGGTCGCTCAGGTTGCGCGGGTGATCGCACAGGGCGCGGGCACAGCTGTGCGAGGCCAGGGGCGGGGCCTTGCCGTCCAGCAGGTCGTAGAAGCCGCGCTCGTTCAGGTGGGACACATCCACCGCCATGTGGCGGCTGCGCATGCGGCTAACGATGTCCCAGCCCAGCGGGGTCAGGCCCTCGCCGCTGCCGGTGAGCGCGGGATGCGCCACGCCGTTTTCATTGTTCCATACCAATGCGGCCATGCGCACGCCCAGGTCCGCGAAACGGTCCACCTGGGCCGCATCGCCGCCGAAGGCCTCGCCGCCCTCGATGGTCAGCATCGCATTGGCAACGCCCTCGCGCGCCTGCGAAAGCTCGGTGATCTGGCAAAAGCCGCGCTGCTTCAGCCCTTCAAAGGCCTGCAGCTCCCTTTCCACGATGGTGGGGCTCATGCGCATGCCGTTTGTGCACACAAACAGCGCCAGGCACTGCACCCGCACGCCGCCCCCGGCGGTCAGCAGCTCCGCGGTCACATCCAGCGGCCCTCCGGCGGGACGGTCCGGCGCAGAGAGGGCATAGAGCGTATCGGCATGGGTATCGCAAACCAGCATAGGGGACGCTCCTTTCCTGCCGGCACGGGCGTGCCGCGGCTTACTCCATCTCGCCGTAGTGATTGCTGGGCGTAAGGTCGTACACCACGCGGGCCACGCCCTTGACCTCGCTGCGGATGCGCTCAGAGGCGCGTTCCAGCACGTCGAAGGCCAGACGGGCCGCCATGGCGCCGCCCTGCGACACCTGCAGCGCACGCAGGCTCACCGCATAGGCGCCCGGCTGGTCCGGGCTGTCCACCAGATTGGTGTAGTATTGCCACAGGCGTTTGGCATAGCCGCCCTCGCGGATCTCCTCGCTGAAACAGGCGTCGGCGGCCCGCAGCACGGCCAGCCGCTCGGGCGTGACCTGGCCGAAGATGCGCAGGGCCAGTCCGCTGGCCGGGAAGGGCTGGCGCAGCGCGATGCTGTCGGGCAGGGACAGCGCCGTGGCCAGGCGGCGGACCTCCCCCTTGAACAGGTCCCGCACGGGTTCGCAGACGCACAGGTTATAGGCGCTCTTGACGCTTTCCATTTCGGCGCTGGTGGAGAAGCCGAACAGCGCGTCGTTGAGGTTCGCGCCCAGCACGATGGCGCGGATGCCGGGATCGTAGCCCAGCTGCTTGATGAGGACCTGCGTCATCAGCTGCGCGGCGATGCGCTCTTTGTCGTCCCGGCTGCGCACGCCGGAGAGCGCCCGCAGGAAGGCCTCGCTGGCGTCCACGTGCGCCACCACCAGGCCCATGGCGTCCATGAAGGTGGAGATGACGCTCTCGGGCTCTCCCTGGCGGAACAGGCCCGTGTCCACAAATACGCACATCAGCCGGTCGCCTACGGCCAGGCTGGCCAGACGGGCGCAAACGGCGCTGTCCACCCCGCCGGAGACCGCGCACAGCACACGCCCCTCCGGCGCCGCCTCGCGGATGCGCTCGACCGCCAGCTGAATCATGGCGTCCTCGTCCCACGAAGCGGCCGCGCCGCAGATGAAGCTGGCGAAGTTGAACAGAAGCTGCGCGGCATCGGGGTCGTTGCGCTCAATGGGATACTGCACCGCGTACAGCGGCAGGGTCCGGTGGCGGAAGCCGATGGGGCGCTCCGTAGCGGTGGCCAGCGGCAAAAGGGATTCGGGCAGGGTCAGGTCCGACAGGGAGCGCAGCACGCGTTCGCCGCCGGAGATGTTGGTAAACAGAGGGTCATGCTCCAGGCCCAGCGTCACCGCGCCGCGCGGGCAGGCGGAGGGCGAAGCCTCTCCCCCGTAAAAGCGGCACAGCGCCGGTACCATGCCGCCCAGCGCCAGCACCGGCACGCCCGCCGACAGCAGCGCAGGGTCCACCTGCGCCAGCGCGTTGTCCATGCCGTCATTGGCGCTCAGCACAATCCCCTTGGGCGCATAGGACAGCACCGTTTCCGCGCGGCTGTCCAGCGCAAGGGGGAGGCTGTACACCTGGCGGTAGCGAAGCGTGCGGGCAATCAGCGCAGACTGCCCGCGGCTTTGGCACAAAACCAGAATGGTATCCATTCAGACGGCCCTCCTCTGGGGCGGCCGGGAACCGGAGCCCGCCGCCGAAAGACAAGATCGGTGCTATAACATTCTCCGCCCGGGGTCCAAAACCCTTCCGGACGCTTGAGGCACCGCCCCCGTTATTGCGGCTTGGGAGAAAAGATTTACAATTGTGCGCCCGGCAGGGGGAGAGGGGCGTGCGCATCCGGCGAAACAGGGGTTGTAGAGTTGCGGGAATATTGGTATAATAAACGATGATATACAGTCGGCACGTATGCCATTCGCGCCCCGGGCGCGTGATGGCTGCTCATGCAGGCCCCTTGGGAGCCGCCGGTCCCGCCAGGGGACCGAATCCACCCAACCCAACCAAGGATAAGGAGTGCGACATTTTGAGCGACTACTACCGCAACCACAATCAGTCCAGCGACCCTTTCCAGCCGCCGCGCAACGGGGCGGCAGAGGATGCGGCTCCCTGGGACATGCCTATGGACGGCCCGGAGATGGCGCAGGGGATGCCCGCATGGCAGCAGCCCGGCGTGATGGGCAGCGGTTTCCTGGCGGAGGACCCCGCGCCCTTCGGCGCGGAAATGCAGCAGAGCGGCGTGCCGCTGTTCCAGGACGCCATGGATTTTCGCACCCAGGGAGACGACGCGCCCACGCGCGTTGCCAAGCCCCTCGCACAGCAGATGGTGAATAAGCGCACCACCGTGGGCCGTGGCCCCGGCCCCTTTGAACGGCCCGCCGCGCCCGTGGCACAGGCGGCGCCGGCGCCTGCGGGCGGACCGGAGCGGGAGGAAGCGTCCGCCCCGCGCCGCCGCCGCAGCCGCGTGGCCGAGCGCGCGCAGAAAGCGGCCGTCGAGCCGCCGCAGCCGGCCCCGCAGGAGTATGATCCCTTCGAGGCGGGGGACAGCGAGGTGCCCGAAGCGCCGCGCGCGGAACGCCGCGCCGCCGTTCCCGGCGAACGCTATACCGGCGCGCGCACGGCCATGCCGGAGGGCGGCCCCCGCTCCCGGTCCGCCGCGGTGCGCACCCAGGAGGGAGATCAGCCGCCTAAGGATGGGAATGCGTCCGCGCCGGCCCCCCGCCGGCCCGCCCCGCGCCCCGCGCAGCCGGGAAGGCGGCCCGCGCCCGCTCAGGGCCAGCAGCCTGCGCCGCAGGACCAGAGGCCCGCGCAGCCGGGCAGACGGCCCGCACCCGCGCAGCGGCCCCCGCAGCAGCGCCCCGCGCCGCAGGGTCGGCGGCCCGCCCAGCAGGCGGCCATGCCTCCGGTCGGACAGCGCATGGCTCAGACGGAAATGGAAGGCGGCGCCATGCCGCGCCGCCAGGCCGGCCCGCGCCAGCAGCCCGCCCGTCCCGCGGACGAGCCGTTCCGCCGCCCCACCGCGTCGGTGGACAGGCCCCGCTATGATTTTGAAGAAGACGAGGACTACGCGTCCCAGGAGCCGGAGCGCCGCCGCGGCGGCGTGCTGCTGCCCATCGTGATCGCCCTGCTGGTGGTCGGCGCCCTGCTGGCCGGCATCTGCCTGCCCGACTGGGAAGGCATGGGCGGCGGCATCGGAAGCGCGATCGCGCCGGTCAAGTCCACGCTGGTGGGCGCCTTTACCAGCGTGAAAAACATGATCGTGCCTGAAGAGGACCCCATCAAGAGCTTCAGCGCCGCCGCGGCGGACAGCGCCGCGCCCACGCAGGTGATCTTCGCCGTACAGACCGCCAAGTCCGTCATGGGCCTGCGCATCGTGGACGATCTGGGCAACACCGTCTACGACGGCAATTATTCCACCGATAAGGAAGCCAGCGGCGAGGTGATCTCCAACAGCAACGTGCTGCTGTGGAAGCCCTCCTGCGCCATCGAGGATGCGTACAGCGGCGGCTTCACGGCCTATGCCCGCAGGCAGGACGGCGTGGAGAGCGAGGGCTTCCCCGTGTCCGCCCCGGTGACCATTTCCGCGCCCCGCGTGGCGGCGGAGCCCATGCAGGGCTTCACATGCGACACGTCCATCTCCGGCGTGCCGGCACGGCTGACCTTTACGCTCACCACCTCCACCGATGTGACTGCCGTGCGCGTGGTGGACAGCTACAACACCCCCGTCGTCAGCATGTACCTGACCGACCCGCAGAGCGAGGACGCCACGGTGACCGAAACCGGCGATCAGCGCCTGTGGACGCTGGGCGCGGAAGTAGCCACCGCGTATTCCGGCAGCTATGACGCGCAGTATCAGCTGGACGGAGAGCTCAACTTTACCCCCTCCGGCATGAGCGTGGACGTGCAGCTGGGCAGCGAGCCCGTTGAGGAGACGAATGAGGACGAGGAGGAAGAGCAGCCGGCAGAGCCTACGCCCAGCCCGACGCCCTCTCCCACGCCCAGCCCCAGCCCCACCCCCAGCCCGACGCCCTCTCCCACGCCGGTGCCCACCACCTCGCCCCTGCCTGATCTGAGCGCGGAGGCGGCGTCCGCGGCCCTGCCTGAGGAGCTGACCCTGAAGGCCACGATCTACAGCGGCACAAAGACCATCGACACCTTTACCCGCGAGCGCACCATCAACATGCTCAACGCCTTCACGACCACCGTGGGCGGCAGCGATTACGCGGGCTGGCGGCAGGCGGGCGTGCTCACCTTCCGCAGCGGTCCGCTGCGCCAGAACGCGGCCTACGGCACGGTGGATGTGCAGTCCGCCAAGCTCAGCGAGGTATGGACCCAGCCCGTCGGTTCCATGAAGACCAACGAAAGCACCGTCTACGGCGTGACGGCTCCGGGTCAGCCCGTGATCGTCAAGTGGCCCACGGAGCTGCGCCAGCGCATGGGCATCAACGAAGAGATGAAGGAAGTCACCGCCCTCAAGGAGGTCATCGTGGCCGGGCAGGACGGGTTTGTCTACTTCTACAACCTGCTCACCGGCGAGGCCACCCGCGATCCCATCGAGCTGGGCGCGCCCAGCCGCGGCGGCCTGTCCGTGGCCACCAACGGCACCCCCATTCTGGGCGTGGGCCAGTTCAACAGCCGCCTGGCCAACAAGACGGTCAAGAACGGCTACCACATCCTCAACCTCGTCACCAACGAGAAGCAGCGCCTCATCGCCGGAGACGGCAAGGACAAAAACAGCAATTACAGCGGTTTCCTTGGCTCGGCGCTCTTTGACAGCGAGACCGGCACCATGATCGTCGGCGGCCAGAACGGCGTGCTCTACACCGCCGAGTTCGGCCCGGTCAAGGATACCTACAACTACCAGGCCAACGAGATCACCCTTTCCGAGACCATCCAGGGCTACAAGACCCAGGTCAAGGGGCAGGACCGCACCGATACCAACATCAACGCCAGCGTAGCCGTATACAATAACTACGTCTACTACGGCGATATCGGCGGCATCCTGCAGTGCGTGGACCTCAACACCCTCACCCCCGTCTGGGCCGTGGATACCGGCGACAGCATCGAATCCACCCCCGCGCTGGACGTGGAGGACGGCTCCGTGGTGGCGCTCTATACCGCCAACGCCATCGTCAACGGCGGCAAGAACGGCGTGTGCACCATCCGCCGCCTCAACGCCCTCACCGGCGCCGAGGAATGGGCCTACGAGGTCCCGGATCTGGTCTATGCCAGCAAGCGCGACATCGGCGTATACGCCAGCCCCGTCGTGGGTCAGGGCGCCATCCGCGACCTGGTCATCTTCACCGCCACCAACGACGAGGCGGGCGCCAAGGTGATCGCGCTGAGCAAGGCCGACGGCAAGGTGGTCTGGCAGACCGCGCTGGAAAGCGCCACCCTCTCCAGCCCCGTGGCCGTCTACAACGAGGACGGCGACGCCTGGCTGATTCAGGCCGAGAGCAACGGCAAGATCCACCTCATGGACGCTACGGACGGCTCCATTCTGGATACGCTGACCCTCACCGGCGGCGAGGGCGAGGAAAGCACGCTGGCCATTGAGGGATCGCCCGCCGTGTACGGCAACCTGATGATCATCGGCACCACGGGCAAGGACGCCGGCGGCGTATACTGCATCAAGATCGAGTAACACAAGAGGAGCGTATCGGCAATGAAGATTTATCTGGACGCGATGGGCGGCGACAACGCGCCTCAGGCCCCTGCCGAGGGGGCCAGGGAGGCGCTGGAGCGCTACGAGGGGCTGGAAATCGAGCTGGCCGGTCCCATCGAGCAGGTGAAGGCCGCGGTGGACGCCGCCTTTCAGGGCGCGGACCCCGCGCTGCGCGCCCGCCTCGTCCTGACCGACTGCCCCGAAGTCATCACCAACTGTGAAGCGCCGGTCATGGCCGTGCGCAGAAAGAAGCAGAGCGCCATCGTCGACGGCATGCTCAAGCTCCGCGACGGCAAGGTGGACGCCTTCGTATCCGCCGGATCGACGGGCGCGGTGCTCTCCGGCGGCATGTTCCGCCTGGGCCGCCTGCGCGGTATCGACCGCCCGGCCCTTGCGCCGCTGCTGCCCAATGGCAAGGGCTACTTCCTGCTCATCGACTGCGGGGCGAATGTGGACTGCCGTCCCGAATACCTGCACCAGTTCGCCATGATGGGCAGCGCCTACATGCAGGGCATGCGCGGCATCCAGAGCCCGCGCATCGGCCTGGTCAACAACGGCGCGGAGGCCGAAAAGGGCTGCGCCCTGACCAAGGAAGCCTACGCGCTGCTGGCGGCCGATAAGCGCCTCAACTTCGTGGGCAACGTGGAGGCGCGCGAAATCACCCATGACCAGGCCGACGTGATCGTGTGCGACGGCTTCGTGGGCAACGTGATTCTCAAGTTCATGGAGGGCGTGGCCGGAACTTTGATGGGCATCATCAAAAAGGAGCTGCTCAGCGATACCCGCAGCAAGCTGGGCGCGCTCCTGGCCAAGCCAGCCTTTGGCCGTGTGAAAAAGGCCATGGACTACAGCGAAGTGGGCGGCGCGCCGCTTCTGGGCGTGCGCGGCAGCGTGGTCAAGGCGCACGGCTCCTCCAACGGCCACGCGCTGGCCTGCGCCATCGGACAGGCGGTGCAGATGATCCGCGGCGGCGTGGTGGAGAAGATCGAAGCGCTGCTGCCCCAGGGCGAAGAGCAGCCCGCCCAGTAACGTTCTGCGCGGGAGCGCCGCTCCCGAACCAGATAAGGCGTATCCCGCCATGATTTTGATTGGATGAACAGGAGGAAACAACCATGGTTTTTGAAAAAGTGCGCGACATGATCGCCTCCCAGCTGCAGGTGGACGCGTCCACCATCACCCCGGAAAGCCGCCTGGTGGAGGACCTCAAGGCCGACAGCGCCAACGTGATGGTGATGATTCTGGAGCTGGAAAGCGAGTTCGGCATCGAGGTGGAGGACGAAGTCATCCTGACCCTCAAGACCGTTGGCGACGTTGTGGACTACATCGAAAAGCACCAGTAACGCCCCCGGCATTCAGGCGCCCCCAGCGGCACACCCGTTGGGGGCGCAGCCATCCCGTAAAAAAGGAGCATCGTCAATATGCAGCGTTTGCAGCAAGCCCTGGGCTATGCCTTCCGGGACCCGTCCCACCTGCGCCTGGCGCTGACGCATCCCTCCACAAAGCTGCCGGACAACCAGCGCCTGGAATTTCTGGGCGACGCGGTGCTGGAGTTTTGCGTCAGCGACATGCTGTACCAGAAATACCCCGACCTGCACGAGGGCGAACTGACCGCCCGCCGCGCCGCGCTGGTGTGCGAGCGCACGCTCAGCGTGATTGCCCGCTCGCTGGACCTGGGCAGATATCTGCTGATGGGCCATGGCGAGGAGCAGACCGGCGGCCGCGAGAAGCCCAGCATTCTGGCCGACGCCATGGAGGCCGTGCTGGCGGCGGTCTATGTGGATGGAGGCTATGAAGCGGCGCGGGGGGTGATCCGCGTGCTGTTTCAGGAAGAGGAACGACTGACCGCCTGGCGCGGCCAGGATGACAAGAGCGCCCTGCAGGAATACACCCAGGCCAACGGCCTGGACCTGCCCGCCTATGAGATCGTGGCGCAGAGCGGCCCGGATCACGACCGGCGCTTTACCGCGCAGGTCAGCGTGCAGGGACGGGCCGTGGCCACGGGCGAGGGCAACAGCAAGAAGGCCGCCGAGCAGGCCGCCGCCAAGGCGGCGCTCAAAGCCTATCGGGGAGAAGCATGATGCGCCTTACCAGACTGGAGATATACGGATTCAAATCCTTTGCCAAGCGCACGGAGATCGTCTTTCCGCAGAATGTAACGGGCATCGTGGGCCCCAACGGCAGCGGCAAAAGCAACATTGGCGACGCGGTGCGCTGGGTGCTGGGCGAGCAGAGCGCCAAGATGCTGCGCGGCAACAGCATGGCCGACGTCATCTTCAACGGCACCGAAAAGCGAAAGCCCCTCAACTACTGCGAAGTGACACTGGTCTTTGACAACACTGACCATCAGCTTCAGGCCCCCTTCGACGAGGTGAGCATCACCCGCCGCGTCTACCGCAGCGGCGACAGCGAATACCTCATGAACGGGTCCAACTGCCGCCTGAAGGACATCGTGGACCTGTTCCGCGATACGGGCGTGGGCAAGGAGGGCTATTCCATCATCGGTCAGGGCCGCATCGACGATATTCTCAGCCAGCGCAGCGAGGACCGGCGCGCCATCTTCGAGGAGGCGGCGGGCATCAGCCGCTTCCGCTCGCGCAAGGAGGAGGCCGAGGGCCGCCTCAAGCGCGCGGACGAGAATCTGGTGCGCGTGGTGGACGTGCTGGACGAGCTGGAAAGCCACCTCACCCCGCTCAAAAAGCAGGCCGACACGGCGCGTGAATACCTGACCCTGACCGATACACTCAAGGAGCTGGACGTGCGCCTGTTTTTGCTGCGCCACGGACGGCTGACCGAGAAGGAGAGCGTTGCGGAGCAGGCGCTTTTGCAGGTGAGCGACGCGGTGAAGGAGGCCGAGCGGACGCTTGCGGAGCTGACGGAAAAGCGCGAGGCGGGCGAGCAGCGGCAGGAGGAATTGCAGCGTGGACTGAGCCGGGCGCATGAGTCGCTGCTGGCACAAAACGAGGCGCTGCATCAGGCACGGGAGGCGCTGACCGCCGTAGAGAACCGCCTGAAGAGCGGAGAGGAGGCGCTGGAGCGCCTCTCCGGCGAGGAGGGGAGCCTGCGCGCGCGCCTGAGGCTGATCGAGGCCACCATGACCCAGAGCGACGGGGGCCTCAGCGAGGCCGAAAAGCTGCTCTCGCAGGCGCGCGAGGCGCTGGACGCGCGCAAGGCGGCCCATGCGGCCGCGACCGAAAGCGCGCAGAAGCTGGAGGACGAGCTCAGCGCGCACAAGGCGCAGATCATGGAGCGCCTGAGCCGCATGCAGAACGTGCGCGCCTCGCAGGCGCGCCAGAGCGCCATGCAGCAGCAGATGAACACCCGCCGCGCCGAGATCACCGCCCAGCTGGCAGAGGAGGAGCAAAAGGAGCAGGAGCTCTCCGCCGCGCTTGAGCAGGCCGGCGCCAACCTCAAGGGGGAACAGGACCGGCTCACGGGCCTCAGGGAAGGGCTGGAGACCTTCGAGCAGAGCACAAAGCAGCTGCTGGCCGACATTCTGGCAAAGCAGAAGCAGGCGCAGGAGGATTTGCAGAGCGCGCGCGCCATGGACACGCGCCTCAAGACGCTCAAGGAATTGCAGGACGGCTACGAGGG
>LHCFC04200__coassemble_1695_pt1 | contig 10527 bp, 8 predicted proteins | sample LHCFC04200__metabat2_high_PE_024 | metagenome-assembled genome bin LHCFC04200 | reverse complement strand
GCGGCGTTTATCGGCCCCTCCGGCTGCGGCAAGAGCACGCTGCTCAAAACCCTCAACCGCATGAATGACCTGGTACCCGGCTGCCGAGTGACCGGTAAGGTGCTGCTGGATGGCACCGACGTGCTGACACCGGATACCGATGTGAACCTGCTGCGCAAGCGCGTGGGCATGGTGTTTCAAAAGCCCAATCCCTTTCCCATGAGTGTGTATGATAACATCGCTTACGGCCCGCGCACGCATGGCATCCACGGCCGGGCGCGTTTGGACGAATTGGTGGAGCAGTCCCTCAGGCAGGCGGCCATCTGGGACGAACTCAAGGACCGGTTGCAAAAAAGCGCCATGGCGCTTTCCGGCGGCCAGCAGCAAAGGCTGTGCATCGCGCGCGCCCTGGCCGTTCAGCCCGAGGTGCTGCTTATGGACGAGGCGACATCCGCGCTTGACCCCATCTCCACCGGGAAAATCGAAGAACTGGCGGTGGAGCTCAAGGAGCAGTACACCATTGTGATGGTTACGCACAACATGCAGCAGGCCCTGCGCGTAAGCGACCAGACCTCCTTTTTCCTGCTGGGGGAAATCGTGGAGACGGGCCCCACGGAAAAGCTGTTCTCCAACCCCCGCGAAAAGCGCACCGAGGATTACATCACAGGGAGGTTCGGCTGATATGCGCCGTCAATTTGACGAACAACTGGAGGAACTGGCCCGGGAGATGATCTCCATGGGCGCGATGATCGAAAGCGCCATCGACAAGGCGTGCGACGCGCTGATGCGCCACGACGTGGCGCTGGCCAAAAGCGTGATGGAGGCCGATCACCTCATTGACCAGAAGGAGCGTACCATCGAGAGCATGTGCCTCAGGCTTCTGCTGATTCAGCAGCCCATTGCCCGCGACCTGCGAAAGGTCAGCTCGGCGCTGAAGATGATTACCGATATGGAGCGAATCGGCGATCAGGCCGCCGACATCTGCGAAATCGTGACCATGATGGACGGCATGGAGGGCCTGGACAATCCCCGCCTGATGCGCGATATGGCACATGAAACCGTCGATATGGTACACAAGGTGATTGACGCGTACGTTGCCAGTGATGTACACTTGGCACAGGCGGTCATGGCGGCCGACGACGTAGTGGACGATCTGTTCATGCGCGTGAAGGCCGAGCTGATTGCGTTTTTGACACGCGATGCGACCCGGGGCCAGCAGGCGCTTGATATTCTGATGATCGCCAAATACTTTGAACGCATCGGAGACCACGCCGTAAACATCGGGGAGTGGGTGGAATTCTCCGTAACGGGTTCCTATAAGGGAGAAGAGCTTCAATGATCTACGTCGTAGAAGACGATCCAGGTATCCGCGAGCTGGAGTGCTATGCGCTCAGACAAGCGGGCTTTGAGGCGCGCGGCTTTGAGGAAGGACAGTCCTTTCTGGAGGCTGTGCGCGTTCAACTGCCCCAGCTGGTGCTGCTGGATGTGATGCTGCCCGGAGAGGATGGCAACCGTCTGCTGGCCAGGCTTAAGCAGGATTCCCGCACGCGCGGCCTGCCGGTGATTATGGTCACGGCACGCGGGGAGGAAATGGACAAGGTGCAGGGCCTGGACGGCGGCGCGGATGATTATGTTGTGAAGCCCTTCGGCGTGATGGAGCTGCTCAGCCGCGTCAGGGCGGTGCTTCGGCGCTCGAAGGAGGAGCAGCCGCAGGACGAGCTGGCCGTGGGTCATTTGCGCATGGATGTGGCGCGCCACCGGGTTTTTGCGGACGGACGCGACGTAACCCTTACCCATATGGAATTTGAACTGCTGCGCTACCTGCTGATCAACCGGGGCATTGCGCTTACACGCGAACGCCTGCTGGATGCAGTGTGGGGCGTGGATTATCCCGGAGACACCCGCACTGTAGATGTGCATATGCGCACCCTGCGCGTAAAGCTGGGTCAGGCCAGCCGCTATCTGCAAACGGTACGCGGCGTAGGCTACCGATTGGAGGACGTGGATGCAGAAACGAATCTTTAGAGGTGCGCTGCTGCTAACACTGGCTACAGCGCTGGTGATAGGCCTGTTGTCGGCAGCAGCGTATTACCACCGCTCCGGTGAACAGCTGGAAAGCCAGCTCTGGCAGGAACTGGATATGCTTTCCACTTTGATGGAGCAATCCGCAGATCAGGATGCTGAGGAAGCGGCGCTCAAGGCGCTGAATATGCCCAACCGCCTTACGTGGATTGCGCCGGACGGCACGGTGCGCTACGATAACCAGAGCAACGCTGCAGACATGGAAAACCACCTTGGCCGCGAAGAAATCGCGCAGGCAAGCGAAACGGGAACCGGATTTTCCAGGCGCTTTTCTCAAACCCTGCTGGAAGAGCAGCTCTATTGCGCCAAAAAGCTGGACGATGGCAGCTACCTGCGCGTGGCTGCTACGCAGAGCAGTTTGGCGGGTTCGTTGTGGCGTATGGGCTGGGCACTGGCGGCAGGTATTGCGGTGGTGCTGATTGTAGCGGCTGTACTTTCCCGGCTGTGGACGCAGTCGCTGGTGAGGCCCATTAACGAAATCAACCTGGAAAATCCGCTGCAAAACCGTGTTTACGATGAGCTGACGCCCATGCTGCGCCGCATGGCGGAGCAAAACCGCCGGCTGGAAACGCAGATGCAGGAAATTGATGCCAGACGGGGTGAGCTGGAAACCATCATCGGTCATATGAACGAGGGACTGCTCATTCTGGATGCGCACCGGCATGTGCTTTTGATGAACGACAGCGCGCGTGCCATTCTGCACACGGAACGGCCTGCGGATGGAAAAACGCCGCTCTCCGTGTACAACCGGTCGCAGACGCTGCTGGACACGGTGGAAAAGGCCATCGCGGAGGGCGGCGCGCATGCGGATATGAGTGCGGGCGGACGCGAATACCTGCTCACGGCCAGCACCGTGCGCCATAACGAGGGCCTGGTGGTGCTTCTGCAGGATGTGACCGAGCGCAACGCCTCCGAGGCGGCGCGCAAGCGCTTCACCGCCAACGTCAGCCACGAGCTGCGCACGCCGCTGACCACTATTTCCGGCTATGCCGAACTGATACAGAGCGGCATGACCGAACCCAAGGACATTCCGGTATTTGCCCGTAAGATCTATAACGAAAGCCGCCGCCTGCTCAAGTTGATCGAGGATATCATGCATCTGAGCAAGCTGGACGAGGGCTTCGCAGCGGGATGCCTGCGCCGGTTGGACCTGCTGGAGGCCGCCCGGACAGCGGTAGAGGAAAATGCCGAATCCGCAGGGGATCGCAATGTGACCGTGCGCTTGACGGGCGAGAGCGTTTTCATCAACGCCGACCCGACGCTGCTTGATGAAATGCTGCGCAACGTCATCGAAAACGGCGTCAAATACAACCGCTTAAACGGCGAAGTGCAGGTGGAGGTAAGCCGCCTTGCGGACGGCGCGCGCGTGCGCGTGACCGATACGGGCATCGGCATTCCGCCGGAGCACCAGGACAAGGTGTTCGAGCGCTTCTACCGCGTGGATGGCAGCCGCTCCAAGCAGACGGGCGGCACGGGTCTGGGCCTGTCGATTGTGAAGCATGGCGCGGAATACCACCATGCCAAAGTTGAGCTGAACAGCGAGGTGGGCCGCGGCACAGAAGTGACCATGACCTTTCCCCTGGCCACAGACGAGGAACACGAAGCGTAACGAACAAAAGGCGCTTCCGCCCGGATGGAGCGGAGGCGCCTTTTGTATTTATGCTTTCAGGAACGAAGAAAATCAGGCATTGCCGCCGGTTTCTCCCTCGTCGATGGGGTCCGGCTCCACGGGCCGCAGGTCCGGGCGGGTATCGCCCTCCCCGGCCGCATCCGGGCTGGCGGCCGCTTCGTCGGCCTCGTTCAGTTCGCTCCCCCAGTCTGCGCCTTCCGGGGCGGCTTCGGCTTCCGGCTCATTGTCCTCGCCTTCCGGAGCGGACTCGCCCTCCGGCGCAGAGCCATCGCCTTCGGGCACGTCGCCCTCTGCCTCCACGCGAGCGTATCGCTGGGCACGCAGCACGGTCAGCTGCTCATCCAGGGAGCTCAGCTCGCTGAGCATGTCGCCCAGCGGCTGGGGCATGGGCTCGCCCTGCTGCCACAAGTCCAGCGCCCGGACGGGAATCTCGCTGAGCAGCTCGCGCCGCCGCGTTTCCAGATTGATTTCATTCAGCTTCTGATGGGCGTTGGTAGCCATGTTGCTGGCCCCCTTGCCCAATGCCTCCAAACCTTTGAGAAACGCCATCTTTACGTTGTTGCCCAAAGCTGCCATGCTTTAACACCCTTTCTTGTCTTTCGGTAGCGAAACAGGCCGGCGTGCGCCAAAAGCCCGGGCCTCCCCGCCGTGAAACGTCAAGCCCACAACAGTCTACGCAGCCGTCCGCCGGCAGATGCCCCCTGTGGGCCGCGCGGAAAAACGTGCCTTCCCCCTGCCGTCCATTATACCATATTGTGGTCCGAACGTGGCCTTTCCAGCCGCCGCCAGCCGAAAAGTTTACAAAAAGCCTACCAGTGCATCAGCAGCGCGTCACTTTCACACACAAAGTGCGTGTGCTCCACGGGCAGGATCTCGCCATCCAGCTGCAGCCGCATGCCTGGCGAGGACAAGGTGCAGCTGCTTGCCCGATAGTTGTGCGCCGGGGGATGCTTGAAGAGCGTTCCCATCATCAGCGAGGGCAGATAAAAGGGAATTTTCCAGCGGGGCACGGCATCCACCAGCTGAATGTCGAACAGGCCGTCGGTCACGTCGGCCTTCGGCGTGATGGGAATCCCGCCGCCGATGAAACGCCCGTTGCCCACTGAGCAAATCATATAATGGCCGTCCAGCACCACGTTCCCGCCGATCTCCACATGCATGGGAATGGGCCGGAAGGCCGAAATCGCACGCAGCACGCCATAGAGATAGGAACAGATGCCGCTGAGACGCTTGCGTGCCGCATTGGCAAAGTCCAGCACCATCACGTCGAATCCCGCGCCGCCCACGTTAAGAAAGAAGCGGTCGTTCATCATGCCGCTGTTGACAGGACGCGCAGGATGGGTCAGGATAAATTCCAGCGCATCGCGCCATTCACGTGGCGTGCCGATGGTTTTGATAAAATCGTTGCCTGTGCCCGCGGGGACTACGCCCAGCGCCGTGCGCGTGTGCCGGAGGCCGGCGGCCGTTTCGGTGAGCGTGCCGTCGCCGCCGAAGGCGATCACGGTTTCCGCCCCGCGCCCGGCGGCCTCGCGCGCCAGCTCCGTGGCATGCCGGGGGTGGTCGGTCAGGTGCTTTGCAAAGTCGATGCCGCGGCTTTTGAGCAGCGCGGCCGCTTCCTCGCCGATGCGCAACGCGCGCCCCTTACCGGCCACGGGGTTGATGACAAGCTCGATCACGGCCATCCGCTCCTCTTTGGAAAAGCTGCTTTTCTGATCTATTCTACAACATTTGCGCTGAAAAGGGAAGATACGCGCGTATTGTCTTTTCGAAAAAAAAGAGGTACCATAGCCCTGCCGGCCTTTGGGCCTGGGCGGAAGGGAGGGGCCTCATGCGTTTTTTGCATCTGTCCGATTTGCATATCGGGCGCAGGCTCAATGGTTTCAGTCTGCTGGAGGACCAACGGGCCGTGCTGGGTCAGGCGGTGAAACTGGCTGAAGAATGCGACGCAGTGCTGCTCGCGGGCGATCTCTATGACAAGCCCCAGCCCCCGGCGGAGGCCATCCGCGTCGTGAGCGATTTCCTGGTGGCGCTCCGTGGCCTGGGAAAGCCCGTCTTTGCCGTCAGCGGGAATCACGACGCGCCCGAACAGGTGGCTTATTGCCATGAGCTGCTGGGGCGGTGCGGAGTGTTTCTTTCTCCGGCCTTTGACGGGGCGCTGCATGGCCATACCCTGCGCGATGCGCACGGGGAGGTGCGCGTGTGGCTGATGCCGTTTTTGCGTCCCTCCGCCGTACGGCCATATTTCGAGAACGTGCGCACCTTTGAGGACGCGGTACGGGCGGCGCTGTCCACCGTGGCGCGGGAACCGGGCATGAGGCATGTGCTGGTTGCGCATCAGTATGTCACCGGCGCCGCGATCTGCGATTCGGAAATCCTCTCGCTGGGCGGGACGGATCAGGTGGGCGCCTCGCTCTTTGACGGATTTGACTATGTGGCGCTGGGCCATTTGCATTCCCCGCAAAAGCTGTGCGGCGGGCGGGTGCGTTACTGCGGGTCGCCGCTGAAGTACTCGCTGTCGGAGGAGCGGCAGCGTAAGGCCGCGCTGCTGGTGGACCTGGGGCCGGAGGGACTGCGCGGCGTGGAGGAGCACCCCTTTGCGCCCCTGCGAGATCTGCGCACGGTTCGGGGTGCGCTCAAGGAATTGACTGAGCCGGAATGCTTCAGCGAGGACTACGTCTATGCCGAGCTGACCGACGAGGAGGCGCTGGCGGACCCGGTGGGGGCGCTGCGCATCACCTATCCCAACCTGATTGGCATGCGGGTGCGCAACAGCCGCACAAACGACGGCCTTGCGCAGGCGGAAGCAGAGGTGGAAGCGGCGGAGAGGCACACGCCGCTGGAGCATTTCACGGCCTTCTACCAGATGCAGAATAACGGCACGCCGCCCGATGAGCGGCGGCTCCGCGTGATGCGGCAAGTGATTGAGGAAGCGGAGGCGAAACGGCATGAGGCCGGTCAGGCTTGAAATGAGCGCCTTTGGCCCTTATGCGGGGCTGGAAACGGTGGATTTTACCCTGCTGGGTGAAAGCGGCCTGTTTTTGATTACCGGGGATACGGGCGCTGGCAAGACCACGCTGTTTGACGCCATTTCCTTTGCGCTCTACGGAGTGGCCTCCGGCGGAACCAGGCGCCGCAGCGCCAAGAGCTTCCGCAGCGATTTCGCAAGCCCGGCGGACGAAACCTGGGTCCGATTTACCTTTGAAAGCGGCGGCCGGCGGTGGACCGTGCGGCGAAGCCCCGAATACCTCAAGCCCGGACGCAAAACGCCGCGTCCGGCCGAGGCGGAGCTCGTCTGCGAGGATGGGACCGTTTATGCCCGCATCGACGCGGTCAACGCGGCGGTGGAGGAATTGCTGGGGCTGGACGCGGCGCAGTTTGCGCAGGTAGCCATGATCGCACAGGGGGATTTTCTCTCCATTCTCCGTGCCGACAGCCAGAAACGCGCGCTGATCTTCCGCCGCATCTTTGATACCCAGCTTTATGAAGATATTGCGCAGGTTCTGCGCGACCGTCGCGCTCAAGCGCAGGCCGGATTGGAAAAGGCGCAGGCGGCCTATGCCGCGCTCGCCGCACAGGCCGCCGCGGACAGCCCGCCGGAATGGGGGGAGCCAGCCTCCGCCAGCGTTTACGGCTCCCGGATGCTGGACGCCCTGCGCACGCAGGAGGCCGCCGACCGGGAAGCGCTGCAAGTGGCGTGCCGGATGCGCGAGCAGGCGCAGGGCGATCTGCGTGAGGCAGAGGCCGCTCTGGCCAATGCGCAGGCGCACAATCGGGGCGTAAAGAGCCTGGCAGAGAAGCGCGAGGAAACGCTTGCCCTGCGCTCGCAGAAGCCGGAAATGGACGCGCTGAAGGAGACGCTTGACCGGGCGCGCCGCGCCCGCGCCGTGCGCCGGCTGGAAGAGGCTGCCCAGCGGGAACAGGCGAGGCTGGTTGCACTGGATGGGCGGATACGGGAGCAGGAGGCCGCCGCCACGCAGGCCGAGGCTGCAGAGCGGAAAGCAGGGGAGCGCGCCGCGCAGGTACAGGTCTGGCAGGAACGCATGGAGGAACTGCGGCGCAAGCGGGACCGCCTTTCCGAGGTGCTTCCCCTGTTTGCCGCGCATCGAAAGGCGGCTGAAACGATGGAAAAGCGCGCCGCTGCGCTGGCCCGTGCGCTGGAGGCACGGGAGTCTGCGGCGGCCCGTTATGCGGAGGTGTCCGCCGCCTATCTGGCGGATCAGGCCGGCGTGCTGGCCGACCTGCTCCAAAATGGTCAGCCGTGCCCGGTGTGCGGCTCCCGCGAGCATCCCGCCCGCGCGAAGCATCTGGATGCCGCGCCTGATAAGGCGCAGGTGGACGCCGCCGCCGCCCGGCGAGACGAAACCGACCGCGTCGCCGGCCGGGCCGGAGAGGATTGCGCCGCGGCGCGAAGCGATCTGGAGCATCTGCGCGAGCAGTTGACCGGCGTGATCGGCGGCAGGGCGCCCGATGACGCGCTGGAGGCGGAATGCCGGGAAAAGCACGCGCGCTTCAGCCGCCTGATCGACGAGCTGCGCCAGAGCATTGAGGAGGCGCAGCGCGGGCAGCAGGCGGCCCGCAGCGCCCTTGAGGCCGCCCGTGCCGTGCTCAGCGGCAGCCGGAGCGAGCGGGCGGGGCAGCAGGAGGCAGCTCAGACCGCGGCGGCGGCGTTTCAAAATGCGCTGGGCGACGAAGGCTTCGACGGCGAGGCCGCCTACCGTGCCGCGCTGGTGGAGGAACGGGAGGAAAACGCCATGGCAGCCCGCCTTACGCAGTATGGAAACGCGCTTTCGGCCGCGGAGGCGGCATTGGCCAGCCTGGCCGCGATGTGGGAGGGCAGGCAGCCTGTGGACGGAGAGACGCTCAAGGCTCGAACGGAAGCCCTCAGCGCCCGTGCCGAGGCGCTGCTTAGGCAGGAGAAGGAGGCGGATGCGCGCCTTTCGCATAACAGCCGGCTGCTGCCGCAGCTGGAGAAAGCAGTGCGGGAGGCAGGGGAGAAGCTGGAGGATTTCGGCGTGCTGGACGACCTGTACCGCACAGCATCGGGCAATGTGCGCGGAGCCAGGAAGATCCCGTTGGAAAACTACCTGCTGCAATACTATTTTCGCCGCGTAATTATCGCGGCCAATGCGCGGCTGTCGCGCATGTCGGAAGGACGGTTCAGCCTGTGCCAGAAGCAGGAGGAAGGGCTGGGCGGCAAGGCGGGGCTGGCGCTGGACGTGCTGGACCGCCACACCGGCAAGGTACGCGACGTGGGCACGCTCTCCGGCGGAGAATCGTTTCTGGCGTCGCTGGCCATGGCGCTGGGCTTTGCCGACGTGGTGCAGGCGCGGCGCGGAGGCGTGCGGCTGGATACGCTGTTCATCGACGAAGGCTTCGGCACGCTGGATGAGGAAAGCCTGCTTCGCGCGCTTCATGTGCTCCAGGAGCTGGCCGGCGGGCAGCGGCTGGTCGGCGTGATTTCGCACGTGGCCGCGCTCAAGGATTGCATAGAAAGGAAAATTGAGGTACGCGCCGCACCCGCGGGCGGAAGCACCGTGCATGTCGCATGCGGGGATTGAGGCTTGTCCGGCAGGAAGCAGGTATGGTATAATAGGAAAAAGACGGGGTTGCCAAAGCCCGGTCCAAAACAGAAAGGATGTGCGGTTCCCATGAAAAAGATGACGCTGCGCCTTGTGATGCTCGTAATGGCGGCCCTGCTGGCCTGCGCCCCTGCCCTGGCTGAGGTGGATGCCTTTACCAGCGCGTCGGTGACCGATTTCTATGGAGACAATGCCCTCACCGGCGATGAGCTGATGAATGCCATCAACTCCTTCTCCGGATTCTACCTGGTGTGCACCACCAACCCTGACGGCAGCGCCAACGCAGGCTACTTCATCTATGGCTGCGCGGAGCTGGACGGCAAGTATTACCTCAAGATGGGCCTGGCCGAGAACCAGAGCCGTCAGAACCTGCTGACCAACGGCGAAGGCCTGGCCGTGTATGCCGCCACGCCCGCCGGCGGCGAGGAGGATGAGCTCTACGCCGTGTCCGGCGCGCGCATGCGCTTCACCGTCGTGACCGATTCCGAGGTGCTGGCTGCGCTGGAGATCGAGGAGGGCGGCTCCACCATCCTGTGCGAGATCACCGAAACCAAGTCCCTGGGCTGATATCCGCGGCTTTGGGCAAGGACCGTTGACGGCTTGGTCAACGGTCCTTTTTGGTGGGAGCGGGGGAGGGGCCCCGCCTCTCCCACGAATTGCATCGCCCAAAACCTTGACAGCCGCCGCACAGGGGTTATAATAAGGGTTAGCGTCTGGACGCTGAAATGATCTTGCTTTCCTTGGGGATGCAGGAAGATGTGGAGGAAGAAGCGGTATGAACGTACAAATGAATCTGTCCCGGAATCTGAAAGACAAGCCGGCCGATGAGAGCAAGCTGGGCTTTGGCCACATCTTCACCGACCATATGCTTATGATCAACTACACCGACGGCAAGGGCTGGCACGACGCCCGCATCGTGCCTTACGGCAATCTTTCGCTGGACCCTGCCTGCCAGGTACTGCACTATGGACAGGAGATCTTTGAGGGCCTCAAGTGTTACCGCACGCCGCAGGGCGGCTTCAACCTCTTCCGCCCCCGCGCCAATTTTGAACGCTTCGCCCGCAGCGCCGAGCGCATGGGCATGGCGCCCCTGCCCGTGGAGGACGGTCTGGAAACGCTGATGGCCCTTCTGGACGTGGAAAAGGAATGGACCCCCCATCAGGAGGGCACCTCCCTTTACATCCGCCCCACGATGATCGCCACCGACAACCATCTGGGCGTGTCCACCTCCAGCACGTATCTCTACTACGTCATCCT
>LHCFC04200__coassemble_1652_pt1 | contig 10682 bp, 8 predicted proteins | sample LHCFC04200__metabat2_high_PE_024 | metagenome-assembled genome bin LHCFC04200 | reverse complement strand
ACCTGTGACCCCATCGATGTGAACGATGTGCTCTACCAACTGAGCCATGCGACCATGTCTTGACGACAGAATTCACTATACCATAATTCTCTGAACTTGTCAACGGCGTGGAGACGAAAATTTTTATTTTGTGATAGGATGTCAATGCGACCCACGAAACCGTTTGACAGATACTTGACAAAAACACAGATTCGGCGTATACAAAAAAGGAGGACGTCCGAATCGGACAAAGGAGGATCAACGATGCAGAAAAAAGGAAGAACATTTGTAGCACTGGTTCTGACATGCTGCCTGGCGCTTGGCGTTTCCATGGCGCAAGCGGAAACGCTCAGCGGCACCGCACAGGGTTTTGGCGGCGAAGTCAAAGTAACGGTCACCATGGAAGATGGTGTAATTACGGATTGCGTCATTGAGGGCGATCAGGAGACGGCGGGCATCGGAAGCCAGGCGATTGAGCAGATGCCCGAGAAGATTGTGGCGGCCAATGGCGTGGATGTCGATGGCGTTGCCGGCGCGACCATCACCAGCGAAGCGGTTTTGAACGCCCTCTCCAATGCCCTGAATGGCGAAGCGGCGAGCCAGGAGGGCTTTACGCCCGGGACCTATACGGTGGAGACCTATGGCCTGAACGCGCCCATGACCGTGGTGGTAACCGTGGACGAGTCCTCCATTACGAACATTGAGGTCCCTGTACAAGGCGAAACCATCGGTCTGGGCGATGAAGCGATCGCCATTCTGATTCCGGAAATTCTGGAGGCGCAGAGCACGGATGTGGATGCGGTGACCGCCGCAACCTACACCAGCAACGTCCTGTTGCGGGCTGTGAATGAAGCGCTGACCATGGCGGGCGGAAATGCCTCCATGCTTGCCAACAACGGCCTGGAGGAGGACACCACCGCTCCGGAAGATACGCAGACGCAGCTGGTAGTGATCGGCGGCGGCGCGGCGGGCATGACGACCGCCCTGCATGCCGCGGAGCTGGGCGTGGACGTTATCCTGCTGGAAAAAATGGACCTGCTCGGCGGCACCAGCGTGATGGCCGGCGTCGGCACGCAGGCGGGCTCCAGCAAGCTGCAGCTGGCCAAGGAAGATCCCTACACGGCGGATGAGTTCTTTGAGTATATCAAGGGTCTGGGCGTTGGCGTGGAGGAGAAGATCAGCACGATTGCGCCGGTCAGCGAAGACTATGCCCATACCCTGGCTTACGAATCCGGCGCGATGATGGACTGGCTGAGCGAAGGGCTTGGCTTGCCCATGCAGGCGACGGCAGAGCACAGCAATGCGCATTCCCTGACCTCCACAGAGAACGGACTGTTTGGCGAGCAGCTGGTTCGCGCGCTGAAGGAAAAGCTGGAAGAGAACAATGTGGATGTGCGCACCGCAAACCGCGCTGTGGAAATCCTGATGGAGGACGGCAAAGTAGCGGGCGTCAAGGTTGAGACAGCCAACGGCGAATACAACATTTCCAGCCCCTATGTCGCCATTTGCACCGGCGGCTATGGCGGCGGAGAAGAAGCGCTTGAGAAGTTCGCTCCCTCCCGCCTGGGCTATGTGAGCACGGCGGCCAAGTCCGGCACCGGCGACGGTCTGCTGATGGCCGAAGCGGTTGGCGCGCAGATTGTCAATGCGGAATCGATCACCTATCGCACCATTGCTGCCGGCGTGGACAATGTGGGCGGCGCAATCGGCCTTCATAATGCTCCCAGCGCGGGCGCCATTATTGTCAACAAGGAAGGCAAGCGTTTTGCCAGCGAAATTGGCGATGACGAGGCGCTGGTCCTGGGCATCCAGGCGCAAACCGGCGGTGTAGGCTATGTCATCATGGATCAGGCGGCGATGGATGCCCGCTACGATGTGTCCGGCCTGTATATTCCCGGCACCTATGAAAACCTCTTTACCAAAGCGGATACGCTGGAAGAACTGGCGGAAAAGATGGGAATCGATGCCCGGCAGCTGGTTGCAACCGTGGAGGAATATAATGCCTCTGTCGAAAAGGGCGTGGACGAGGCTTTCGGCCGTGAGAAAGCGCTGAGCAAGCTTGAGACGGCGCCTTTCTACGCTGCCAGCGGCAAGCCTTCCAATCATATTTGCGCGGGCGGCATCCTCACCGATGGCAAGGCGCAGGTTCTGGACGCGGACAACAATCCCATCGAGGGACTCTACGCCGCGGGCGAAACCGTCAATCTGGCCTATCATCCGCTTTGCAGCGCCCTTACCTTTGGCCGTGTAACGGCTGAGCAGGTAGCGCAGCGCCTCGCGGAATAATTCAAAAGGCCGGCAAGGGGAAACTTGCCTTCAAAAAGCCATATTTCATCAGGGGCTGCTTCCTTCCGGAAACAGCCCCTCAGTTTATCAAAAAATCATTTTGAGCTTTTGGAGGGCCGTGACGCCCGGGTGAAACCCGAATCCGGCGCCATGTGCGGGCGGCGGGAAATCCCCAAAGCTCCTCCTGCGCCAATCCCGGCGCTGTGCGCGGACAGCGCGCACAGCGCCGGGATTGGCTGACGTATGCATCTTCCGACCGTCCTGATAAGGGGACGGCAAAATACACGGAGGGGGAAAACTCCCCGCATCGGGCGCTGAGCAAATCCGCGCTTCTTCCGGCCGCCGGTCACCGGGATGACCGGTCAGATTTCCGTGATGACCGGGCTGGACCTGCGCGCCAGCGTCATCTCCCGAACCGGAGCACGGGAACCGATAGCCTCCCCGGCATGGCAAAGCAGGTTGAGCGCGGGAAAATCCACGCCTGCCAGCACGCTGAAGCCCACGCCGCCCGAAAAACGGGGATTGACCTCCAGAAACCAGGCGCCGCTGTTGTTTACGATAAATTCCATATTCACCACGCCCACCACGCCCGCACATGCCGCTACCTGCGCACAGAGGGCCTCCAGCGGGTGACCGGGCAGGACGCGCACGGCGGTGCCCAGCCCGTTGGGGGTGCGCAGCAGCTCATGCCGCGTCAGCGCCTGCACGTGGCCGAAACGGTCGCGGGCCACGTCCACGGTGTAGATGTCGCCGTCCAGATAGGGCTGGGCGATGTAATCCTCACGAGCGTCCAGCGCCGCGTGATACGCCTGCGGCGTGCGGGCGATCACCTGCCCCTGGCTGCTGCGGCCGTGCAGGGGCTTGAGCATCAGGGGATAGTCCGCTGCCTCCGGCTCCCAGCCGTAGGGGGAACGCGTGGGAATGACCCGGCACGCGCCCTCGCGGGCCAGCAGCGCGGCCATGGCCTGCTTGTCCCGGCACAGGCGGGCGCAGGGCTCGTCGGGCACGCAAAGCACGCATCCCAGAGCCGAAAAGCGCGTCTTGTGGGCGCATAGCGCGTCCACCTCCACGTCCGTCAGGGGAATGAGAAAGTCCGCGTGCTCGCGCCGCACGGCCTCCTCCATCTGGCGCACATAGGCGTCCGCATCCGTGGCGTAGACCGCCTGGAAAAAGACGTCCACCTCGCCGGAGGCAACGTTCCATGCCCTGGGATAGATGTCGCAGCCCACCACGCGCAAGCCCAGCGCGTGCAGCCGCTCGATGACGATGCCGGCAGAGGCCGAGCCTACAGCCGTCAGCAGCGCCGTTTTCATGCCTTCGCCTCCCCGTGCCGCCGGGCCGCCAGCCCGCGCAGCATGTCCATGAGATAGCGCATGCTCTCCAGCCGCAGCAGCAGCGCGAGACCGCCGTAGATCGCCGCGCCCGCCAGCACCTGCAAAACCAGCAGCGGAAGCGGCGAAAGCGGCACCTGCCCCAGCATCCATACCGCCGCGAACGTTACCGCCGAAAGCGCCAGCGCCGGCAGCACGTCGCGCATCTGTTCCAGATATCCGTATCCCAGCAGCTTGCGGTTGGGCGAGGCGTTGACCACGGCGGCCAGCAGCGTGCTGGCCGCCGCGCCCCACGCGATGGCGTATACGCTGTCAAACAGAAAAACCGTCGCCGCCAGGATGAGCAGGCCGTAGCTCTTTTTGATCAGCTCCAGCCGCAGAAACACGTCGCTGCGGCCCATGGCGTTGATGGCCTGCAGGTTGGCCGTATGGATGGGGTAGAACGCGAAGTCGATGCAGCAGATCTGCAAAAACGGCACGCAGGGCAGCCATTTGTCCGTCAGCAGCAGGCGCACCAGCGGCTCGGCCACCGCCGCCAGCCCCGCCATCATGGGCAGCACCAGAAAGCTTGATACCATCACCGAGCGGCGCATCATCTGCTTCATGCGGGATACGTTGTCCTGCTCATCGGCCAGCACGGGGAGCATCACGCTCTGAATGGAGCCGTTGACCGCGTTCATCACCAGCTCGGGAAACTGCTTGCCCCGGTTGTAGAAGCCCAAAGTCTCCTGAGCGTACTTCTTCCCGATCACGGCGGTGCGCAGGTTGTTGTAGCCGGTTTCCAGCAGGCTGGAGGCCAGCAGCTTCCAGCCGAAGCGGATCAGCCCCCGCACGCGCGCCCAGGAAAACAGCGCCCGGGGCCGCCATTTCACCAGCCACAGCAGCACCAGCGCCAGGCTGAGCTGGCTGGTGAGCTGCTGGGCCACCAGCGCCCAGTAGCCAGCGCCCGCGGCCGCCATGGCGATGCCCACCACGCCCGAGAGCGCCGTGCAGATCAGGCTGGCGGTCATCAGCCGGCGGAAGGCCATTTCCCGGGCGATCACGGCGTTTTGCACCGAGACGAGCGCGCCGGGCAGCAGAATCAGCGCCAGCACACGCAGCACCGGCGCCAGCGCCTCCATGGCGAAAAAGGCTCCGATGGCCGGAGCCAGCAAAAACAGCAGCCCATACAGCACCGCCGCGATGCCCAGGCTGACGTAGAACACAGAGGACAGGTCGGTCTCGTCCACGTCCTTTTTCTGGATCAGGGCGGTGTTGAGCCCGCTTTGCACAAACACCTGCGACACCGCGATGAACACCGTCAGCATCGTCAGTACGCCGTAATCAGACGGGTCCAGCAGGCGCGCCAGCACCACGCTGACCACGAAGGAGATGCCCTGCGTGCCCACGCTTTCGGCCAGCTTGAACAGAAAGGAGGCGGCGGCCCGCTTGCCGCGCTGCTCACGCATGACGGAGTACCTCCCTGACCACGCGGCAGATGAGATCAACCTGCGCATCGGTAAGCGCCGGGTAGAGCGGCAGGGTCACCACGCCGTCGGAGACGCGGCGGGCAACGGGCACGCGCGAGGTGTCAAAGCCGGCGCGGCCGCGGTAGCATTCAAAGTCGGTCACGAGGGGATAGAAATATTTGCGCGCGTAGACGCCCTCCCGGTCCAGCGCCTCGCATACGGCGTCGCGCACGGTCCGCCCGCCCGCGAACACCACCGGGAAATAGGCGTAGTTGCTCCTGACCCCCGGCTGCGTGGGCGGCAGACGCAGGCCGCGCACGCCGTCCAGCCGGTCCATGTAGCGGTCGTGGACATGGCGGCGCGCGGCGATTTCATCGTCCACATGGCGCAGGTTGCACAGGCCCATCGCGGCCTGAAACTCGTTCATCTTGGCGTTTCCGCCCACGGATACCACGTCGTCGGGCCCGGTGATGCCGAAGTTGCGCACAAGCGCCAGCCTGTCATACAGCTCCGCGCACTCCGTGGCAACCGCCCCGCCCTCGATGGTGTGATAGACCTTCGTGGCGTGGAAGCTGAACATGGACGCCAGACCCAGCCGCGCCGCGGACACGCCGTTCCGGCTGACGCCGAAGGCGTGCGCCGCGTCGTAGATCACCTTGAGACCGTGTCGGTCCGCGATGGTCTGGATGGCGTCCGCGTCGCACAGGCAGCCATAGACGTGCACGGGCAGAATGGCGCAGGTCCGCTCGGTAATCAGGCCCTCCAGCAGCGTTGGGTCCAGCGTGTAATCGCTCTGGCGAATATCACAGAACACGGGCGTAAGCCCCTTGCGCACGAGGGCGTGCGTGGTGGAGGCAAAGGTGAAGGGCGTGGTGATGATATCGCCCCGCAGGTCCAGCGCCTCCAGAAGCGCCTCCAGCGCCAGGTGGCCGTTGGTGAACAGCGAGAGATGGCCCACATCCAGATAGGCTTCCAGGCGGCTTTGCAGCTCGAGCAGTTTTTCACCGTTGTTGGTCAGCCAGTGGGAATCCCACAAGGGGCGGATTTCCCGGCAAAATTCCTCGAAATCGGGCATGGAGGAGCGGGTGACGTTGATGCGCATAGCAGCAGTCCTTCCTTGGTGGACGGTCAGCCCCGCAGGGGGGCGAGCAGGCGCTTCAGGCGGTATTTCAGCCGGCGGGAGAGCGGCAGGGCGCGATAGACGCGCCGCGCGTCCGGCTCCCTGAGCACGCGCGCGCTGGGCGCGTTCCACAGCATCACGTAGAGATACCAGTCGCGGAACCGGCCGACCTGTTCAGTATACCGCTTTTGGGAAAATTCGTCCACATCCCCGAGCATCTCGGCCACGCTGCGGCTGCGCTCGTACACGCGCCGCCCGGACTCGCGCGACCACTGGCTCATGGCCCCGGTGCGCACGTTTTCGCGGTACACACAGGTAAAGGCGTGCAGGTAGGCGGCGTAGCCCGCCGCGGTCAGATACATGCGCAGCTTGAGGTCGCCGTGGGGGCAGGGCTTGTCCCAAAAGGAGGGCGGCAGCCGGTCCAGCGCCGATCGCGGAAAGAGGAACGTGGCCGTGGGCACGAAGTTGAGGGCACAGAAATCGCCCAGCGTGTAGGTGTGGTCGGCGGCGAAATAGCCGGGCGCGTCCTTCTCGCTGTAGGGGAGGAAGGGACGGTCCGGCGCGCGGCCGTCCGCGTCGCGGATCACGCCGTTGGTGAAGCAGAAGGTGCAGTCCGGGTGCTCCTCCATGTAGGCCACCTGGCGGCGCAGCTTATGCGGGTCACACCAGCAGTCATCCCCCTCGCACAGGGCGATGTACTTGCCCCGCGCGCGGGGATAGTTGAACGTAGGGTCGATGGCCACGCCTCTGGAATACTGGTTCTCGGTTTCAAACAGGGGCCTGACCACGTCGGGATACCTTCGCGCGTAATCGCGCAAAATGTCCTGCGTGCCGTCGGTGGAGGCGTCGTCGTGCGCCAGAATCTCGATGGGAACGTCCTGCGCAAGAAAGCTCTCCAGCGCCTCTGCAATGTAGGGCGCGTGGTTGTATGCCGCGCAGCAGATGCTGACCATGGGCTCCATCCCGCGCGCCTCCCCTCCGTTTTGCTATGCCGATTGTACCCAATGCCGCCAGGCATGTCAAGCGAAAGCGGGCCGCTGAAACCGTCCATCACGCTTTCTTTCCCGTCGCCTTCAGCAGCCGCTCATGCATCAGCGCCATCATTGCAAGAAGCGCAAGCAGATACGGCGGCAGCAGCGAAACGCTGATATGGTTGGCAATCAGGCCAAACAGAGGCGGCATGAGGCAGGTGCCCACATAGGCGGAGGCCATCTGTATGCCGATAATGGCCTGCGACTGATCCGCGCCGAAACGGTCTGGCGTGGAATGAATGATGGAGGGATAGACCGGCGCGCAGCCAAGGCCAACCAGCACAAGGCCCGTCAGCGCCGAGGACGTGCCAAAGGGAAGCAGAAGGCACAGCACGCCCGCCAGCAAGACGGCCTGCCCCAGACGGATCATCTGCGTATCGCTGAATTTCAGCGTCAGAAAGCCCGACAACGCCCGCCCGGCGGTGATGCCCACGAAGAACAGGCTGGCATGGCTCGCCGCCTCCTGCGCGGACAGACCCCAGCGAAGGGCCAGATAGCTGCTCGCCCACAGAATGGCGGTCTGTTCTACGGCGCAATAGCAGAAGAATGCCGCCATGACCTCCTTTGCGCCCGGAATGCGGATGACCTTTTTCAGCGGGAGCGGCTGCGGACGCTCCGCGCCGGCGGCGTCTGCCGCCCTTGTCTTCCACAGGGGAAGGGTCAGAAGCAGCGCGGCGGCCAGCGCGAACTGAAGGAGGGCGATGATGCGATAGCCTGTGCTCCAGCCGCCGCCCGTCAGGGCGTAGCCCATGATGTACGGTCCCAGAGAAGCGCCCAGCCCCCACATGCAGTGCAGCCAGCTCATGTGGCGGCTGGCGTAGTGTAGCGCCACGTAGTTGTTCAGCGAGGCGTCCACGCTCCCGGCGCCGAGGCCGTAGGGGATGGCCCACAGGCACAGCGCCGCGAAGGAATGGCTGACGGAAAAACCAAACAGGGCCACGGCTGTGGTCAGCACGCTGAGCGCCGTCACCCTGCCCGTGCCCAGCCGCTTGGTGAGCCGGTCACTTTGCAGGCTGGAGATCACCGTGCCGATGGAGATGATGGCGGAAATGCCGCCCGCATAGGAAACGGGGACGGCGAACTCACGATACATCGCCGGCCACGCCGATCCCAGCAGGGAATCGGGAAGGCCCAGACTGATAAACGCCAGATAGATGATGCCAAGCAGCAGATGAAGCATGCGCTCGTCCTCCCATGTGGATTGTTATATGTAAGAATACAGCCAAACGCCGCTTGATTCAACGCATATCTGGCCGTATAATAGCAGAAAACCGCCAAACGGCGGAGGAGGTATACCAACCAACATGGCTCTTCAACAATGCGGACTGAACCTGAGCGGCACGTCAAGGGAGCTCCAGCCGCACGGAAGCACCGAGTTTCCCTGCGCGGGATACGCCTCGCGCCATACGCAGCGGCAGGAGGATGACATTCCGTGGCACTGGCACGACGAGATTGAGCTCATCTCGCTTGTGGAGGGCCAAATGAAGGTCAGCACGCCGTCAGCGTCCTTTCTGCTGGAAAAGGGCAGGCTGGTCGCCATCAACTCCGGCGTCCCGCACGCCGCCTCGGCGATGGGGGAATGCGGCCTGCGCTCTTTGGTGTTCAGCCCGGCTCTGATCTGCGGAAGCGACGATTCTGTTTTTGCCAGAAAGTATATGCGGCCGCTGGCCGCGTGCAAGGCCTTTTCAGGTGTTTTGCTGGAGGAGGAATGCGTATCCCGCTGGTTCGCAGCCGCCCATGACGCACTGGCGCAGGACGCGCCGGGGTTTGAATTTACCGTCCGCGAAAACCTTTCCCGCATCTGCCTGCGCCTGTGCGAGCGTTTTGCGGGGCAGATAGACGAAAGGGCTTCCGCCATGGATCGGGATGACCTGCGCGTGAAAAAAATGCTCGGCTGCATCCATGAAAACTTCGCCGACAATCTGTCGCTGAGGGATGTGGCGGGCGCGGCGGGCATCAGCGAACGGGAATGCCTTCGCTGCTTTGAGAGGACCATCCGGCTTTCGCCCTTTCAGTACCTGCTGAAATACCGCGTGATGCGGGGAGCGGAAACGCTGCTGACCGATCCGGCCAGCAGCGTTTCGGAGGCGGCGTCGCGCTGTGGCTTTGACAGCCCCAGCAATTTCGCCAGAATATTTAAACGGTTTTATCACTGTACGCCAAGGGAGTACCGCCGCGCAAATGGGCGGCGGGATGACGCGCTTACGCTTCCTCCTGCCCCAGAGGCCTGAGCATCCGGACATCCACCTTGCGGAACAGCGCCAGGCACAGCGCCAGCGACACCGCCTCCGCTACGGGGAAGCACCACCATACGGCGTTGAGCCCACCGAGCCGGCTCAGAATCCACGCTGCGGGCAACAGCACGATCAGCTGGCGGCACAGGCTCATCAACAGGCTGTAGAATCCCTTGCCAATGGCCTGGAACACCGTGCTCAGCGTGATGCCGATTGCCGCCAGAATGAAGTGGCTGCTGATGATGCGCAGCGCCACCACGCCCAAGGCGGTCAGATCGCTCGCGCCCCCGGCCTCAAACAGGCCCAGCAGTAGTTCGGGAATCAAAAGGAAGGCGACCGTGCCCACCGCCATGATCACCACCGCCAGCTTCACCGCTACGCGGATGGCGTCATACACGCGCTGGCGCAGGCGTGCGCCGTAGTTATAGCCCACGATGGCCACCAGCCCGTTGCTCAGGCCGAAAACAGGCATGAACACGAAGGACTGGAGCTTGAAGTATACGCCCAGCACGCTGACGGCGGTGTTGCCGTAGGCGATGAGGATCAGGTTCATCAATACGTTCATGAACGAACTGATGGACTGCATGATAATGCTGGGGAAGCCAACGGCCAGAATGCTCCTGAATACGGAGGCTTCAGGCCGGAACCCACGCCAGACCACCTTGAGCTCGCGGTTCTTCAGCTGGTTGAGCACAAAGCCCAGCAGCATGCCGCCGATCTGACCGATCACCGTGGCCGCCGCCGCGCCCGCCACGCCCATCTGCGGGAAGCCCAGCAGGCCGAAGATCATGATGGGGTCCAGAATGATGTTGATCACCGCGCCGGTCAGCTGCGTGGTCATGGACAGCATGGTGTTGCCGGTAGCCTGCATCATGCGCTCAAAGGAGATGGACAGGAACAGGCCAAAGCTGAACACCGTCACAATGCGCAGATAATCGGCCGCCATCTGCTGCAATTCCGGATCCGGCGTAAATACATGAAAGAAACTGTGCGACCCCAGCAGGCCGAACAGCAGGAACACAACGAATCCGCACAGCTCCAGCAGCATGCCGCAGCGGGCCGCTTCGCGCGCCTCTTCGACCCGCTTCTGCCCCAGCTTGCGGCTGATCAGGCTGTTGATGCCCACGCCCAGGCCCGTAGACACGGCGATCATGAGCAGCTGGACGGGAAAGGCCAACGATACGGCGGTGACGGAACTCCGTAGCGCAAAAAACGGGCATTGCGATTTTCACGCCGAAGCGTAGAAATACGCC
>LHCFC04200__coassemble_1566_pt1 | contig 11074 bp, 7 predicted proteins | sample LHCFC04200__metabat2_high_PE_024 | metagenome-assembled genome bin LHCFC04200 | reverse complement strand
CGAGGTATCCGTGCACCGGCTAGCCAATCCGGCTAGTGTCCGGTTGATGCCTGTCGCGCAACCGGTTACAATGTTTTGAAATAATAGCGCCCGGTAGTCGATGGTAACAGCGTACTGCCTTTGCATGCGCATCAGCGAGGAGGCAATAGGCCGGAGATTCTCGTCCACCGGCGTCAAATCCGTAAAGACCAGCACCGGCGTATCTGCCCCGGCATCCTCTTGCGCTTCCAGCAGCGCCCGCATCGTCTTTTCCACCTTGTCGGGGTACCATACGTCATCCTGATCGCAGAACATCATATAGGATGCCCCGCATTCCTTCATCAGCCAGAAGAAATGATCACGAGCGTTTCCAAAACGTCCTTTGTGCTGCACTCGCCGGATGCGGTTAGGATAGCGGGCGGCGTATTCATCCAAAATCGCAGGCGTAGCATCCGTGGAGCTATCGTCAGATACGGTCAGATGCCATGCCTCCCACGTCTGTGCCAGCAGCGAGTCCAGCTGCTCGCGCAAAAACCGCTCGCCGTTGTACGCCGCCAGCAGGATTTCAACCGTCGGCTGCATGCCGTATCCTCCTTTGACTGCCCATCTCTGCGCGCCGTCCCATGCGGCTGCCCAACAGCCGTGCCGCACAGTCGGCCGCAAAGGCCAGACATTCCAGCGGTTGACCGCTTCGCAGCAGCTGCGAAAACACCTGTCGCACCATGCGCAGGCCCGCTCCCGTCTCACGCGGGTTGCCCAGCCGCTCGCCGTATTCCTGCAGAAAGCGCCCGATAAGGACGTTGCGCCGGTACTCTTGGCAAAGCGTCAGGTCGTGCGAGTGCACCACCGCCGCGTCCGCGCAGTAAGCCAGCCGGTAACCGGCATCCAGAAACGCCGCGGCAATGAGCATGTCCTCGTTGGTCGGCAGCGGGTGGGGGAATCCGCCTACCGCCTCATAGGCGCTCCGGCGGTAGGCTGAGCAGACATCCGAAAGGTGATATGCCCGGATGCCCAGCGCCTCCCGATCCTCCGATCCCCATGCCCGGCTCTGAGCAGGGTAACGGTACAGCTGTACCGCCTGTACATAGGGCCTTGCATCCGGCCGGGGGAGCTGACGGCCGCTGGCTGCCGCGATGCGCTCGTCCGCAAAGGGGAGGAGCAGCTGCTCAATGTAGCGCTCATTCGCCGGGAGGGCGTCCTGCGTCAGGAACAGCACAAACTCGCCCGTTGTCTGCCGCAGGGCCGCGTCCCGTGTGCCGCCGTGGTCGAACCGGTCGCGAGGAATGGACATCACCCGCGCGCCATGGGCGCGGGCCAGCTCCGCCGTACCGTCCGTCGAGCCGGAGTCCACCACCAGAATTTCATCCGGCGGCTGCGTCTGGCCCATGAGCGCAGCAAGCAGCGCGGCAATTTCGCCCGCCGCGTTGAGCGTGGGAAGAATCACGGAAACGCTCATGGCGCCATACCCTCCCCACCCTCCGTCCTGCTGTTTGTCACGCTGCCAACATCCTCCTGATTCACCATCCCACCAAAAGCGGTTTTAAATAGGATGCGTATATCCAGCCCCAGAGACCAGTTTTCGATGTACCACAGGTCGTGCTCCACGCGGGCGGGGATGCTGGTATCCCCGCGCAGCCCGTGGATCTGCGCCCAGCCCGTCATGCCGGGGCGCACCTGGTACTTCACCATGTACAGGGGCACCGTTTCCCGGAAACGCTCCACGTAGAAGGGAATCTCCGGCCGCGGGCCCACGAGACTCATTTCCCCACGAAAGACATTAAAAAGTTGGGGAAGTTCGTCCAAGCTGATTTTTCGCAACAGACTTCCCAGCCATGTACGCCGGTCATCTGTGCTACCCGACCAGGCGGTGTCCTGCTCGGCGTTGACGCGCATGCTGCGAAACTTGTACATGGTAAACGACTTTTTGTTCAGTCCAATGCGCTCTTGGCGGAACAGCACCGGTCCTGGGCTGGAAAGCCGAATGGCAATGGCCAGGAGGAGAAACAGCGGGCTGAGGACAACCAGCAAAAGTCCGCTGACGACGATGTCAAAGGCGCGTTTGGTCATTGCATTGACCGGTTCGTCCAAGGGCGTGGTGCGCAGCTGAATCAGCTTGAGGTTTCCCACCGTGTCGATGGTCGGCCGGGTGGGGATGACATCGTTATAAAAGGGAACCACGCTGATCTTCGTCCCGCATTTCTCGCACACCTGGATGACATCCGCCGTCACGCGCAGTTCATCCGGCGCGAGCGCCAGAATTACCTCATCAATGCCTGCGCCGTGTAAGCGGCTTTCCAACTTCTCAAGCATTCCTTCGCTTGGTATCAGGCACTGCTCCACGTGAATACCCAGCGATGGCTCGGCTTTAACGTTCTGCACATAGCGCTCGGCGAGTTTTCCGCCGCCAACCACCAGCATGTGCTTGAGGTTGTACCCCCGCGCACGCATGCATCGAAGCAGGAAACGTAAAATCTTGCGCTTGCCGATAAGCACCGCGCTGCTGGAGAGAAAGTACACGCCCAGCACACCGCGTGAAAAGTCCTGAAGCCGGAACAAAAACAGCGCCGAGGCTGCCGTGGCCAGCGCGATGGCGTTGCCCGCCAGGATGCGCGCGGATTCCCGCCCCGACCTGTGCACGCGACTGGTGTGATAGACGCGGAACAGCGTCAGCAGAAAAACCGTCCAAACCGCGTAGATCACCGCAGCCAACACACCTCTTGCGTTCAGGCTGCTCAACGCCGCCATGTTGCCTGCTTTGTTTTTGATCACATCCAGCCATAGCCATGACGCGAAGAGATAACACAGCACAATCAGTACGCCGTCCGACAGCACGTTCAGGCGGTTCAGTTTTTTTTGATTTCTTTGAATCATGAACTCCGTCCCTTGTATTTTCATGTCCCCAGGTGTCGGTCGAGGCGCCGAAAGTGCTATCGACAACCGCTTTGGGAATAAAAAAGGAAATGCTTCGCCATCCGGGGCATTTGAGCCGCGGTATCTGGCGAATATGTGGGACAGTCCCCCGCCACTGCGAAAGGTTCAGCATCTGACGCGGCGCTGTCCTTTACCGCACGGACGGTTCATCGGGAGCAGGCTGCACTGCCTTGGGAACCGCCATTCTGCGGGCATTTTCCTTTACAAAAGGAAAAGAGGAATGTTGCCGAAAGAATCCCTTTTACGGCAACATGAGCATGACAGACAAAAAGAATCCATCATGACTCATGCATCCTTAAATATATACGAATCCAAATGGAATGTCAACCGCTCCCAAAGACCGGCACCCTTACATGTGTAACAATAAAGGCAGACAAAACTTGGGAAAACAACCGGCATAAAGCGGCAAGTGGCAAGGCGGATGCAGGGCGGAGAAATATGCCACTGGCAAAATGCGGTTGGGAAAGGTATGCGTCGGTTTGGAAAGAAACTTTGCAAGCAGGGCAGTCCTTATAAGAAGCTGCAAAAATCAGCCGGTTCTGCAATCGTACAGAACCGGCTGATGCCATGTTGGGACAAGACGAAGCCCTCCTGGGACAGACAGGCCGCTGGGCTACACACGGAGTTCGGGGTACAAGCGGCTCTCCGTGCGCCTCACCGGCAGATCCCGCAAGGCGCATCCCCGCGGCATGAATATCCTTCCTTTGCTACTGTACATTCCCGGGGCGAAATTCAGGCTTTTTCTTCGTTTTAAGGGCCCTGTATCGAAGTGGACGGGGATTTCCCCGCGCGGCAGGCCTGGGGCGCCTCCATGCCCAAAAACGCGCTCTGGCGCACTACGATACACCTTGCCCTGTAGCGACACGCCCTACTCCGCGGCAACACGCCCTTGCCGCACGTCACCGCACATCACCGCGCGCCAAACATACCCTGACGTCGCACGTCCGCCAAACGCCCTTCACCCCACGCCCTTCAAACGCCCTTCATCCCACACCTTTCAAACCACCTTCCGTTCCGTCCTTTCTACCCTCACCCCACCCCGCCCGTTTCCCCAACTCATCCATGGCCGCGCAAAACCGCTCCCACGGTTTCCATGTTGTCAGTAACCGGTCGCCCTCCCGAATCCGAAGCGTCCGTCTGATCTCCTTGGGAATGACCACGCGCCCAAGCTCGTCAATTCTGCGCACAATCCCCGTTGCCCGCAATGTTCCCATCCTCCTTGACGGCGGTGCAACACTTATGCCGCATTGCTTTGCCGTTTGTCTTTGCATCCCTAGTATGGAATTTGGAGGGGTGATTATGCGGCGGAAAGATTTGGGACATGTCTCGCCAGACGGGATTCTGGAAAAAAATAGCGCCCGGCCAAAGCCGGGCATGGCGCCGGAAAAGCGGTTTCATTGAGAAAACGGCGGGCGAATGCGTCTGCCCGGCACAGGTTGGCAACCGAGACAGGCAAAAAACGCCATGTTCCGCAAAAAACGGTTCAGCATTCACGCAGCACGTCTGCGTAAAAGGCGTCCATCTCCTCCTGGGTGGGAAAGACCGCCACGTACATCTGGTTGCCCATCGCGCCGGAGAGCGCGTCGGGGATGCGCTCCACCATGCGCAGCTGCGCGCTGTAGCGCCGAAGTATCTCGTCATGGCTCAGCGCAAAAGGCTTGCCGTCACGCCGGCCGGCAAAGGCGCAGAAATAATGCTGGCCCGAAGGCAGGGTAGAACGGTCGAAGGCGATCATGTCCGCCCAGATCTTGTAGACGTCGGTGCTGTTTGCGTAGTTCATCATGTCGGGTGAGAAGCCGCCGCAGGGGCGCATGTTGACCTCCAGCGCCACCACGTCGCCCTTTTGGCCCATGCCGGGCTGGTCCTGCGTCAGACGGAAAAACTCAAAATGGACGAAGCGGCTCCTGACCCCAAAGCTTTTGACCGTGGCGCGCCCTGCGGCGCGCACGTCATCGGCCAGGTCGCGCACGATGTAGTAGATGGAGTTGTCGTTGTCGTTGACGATGTCCATAATGGAAAAGGGTGTCACGTTGCCGGTTTCAAACATGGGCTCGCCGTGGGAATCGATGATGGCGTCATAGCTGTTGACCTCGGCATGGATGAACTCCTCCATGATATAGCGCACACCCGGCTCACGCTGCGTATCCAGAAACCAGTGGAGGCCGCCCTCGTCCGTCAGCTTGAAGGTATGGGCCGCGCCCACGCCGTTGTCCGGCTTGACCACCACGGGATAGCCCACCGTTTCAATGAAGGCCCGGCAACCGTCATAATCGTCCACGATGTGGTAGCGCGCCACGGGGATACCGGCCTTCTGGTAGTATTCCTTCATGCGGGATTTGTACTTGATGCGCTCCATATCCTGCGACTGGAAGCCGCTTTCGATATGGAAATCCGTGCGCAGGCGGGCGTCGCGCTCCAGCCAGTATTCGTTGTTGCTCTCCAGCCAGTCGATGCGCCCGTAGCGAAAGATGAAGAAGGCCACTGCGCGGTATACCTCGTCATAGTTTTCCAGGCTGGATACCTTGTAATACTCGTTGAGGCTGTCCTTGAGCTGGGGCGAAAGCTCGTCATAGGGCTGATCGCCGATACCCAGCACGTTGAGCCCGTTGTTTTTCAGCTCCCGGCAGAACTGCCAGTAGTTGGTTGGAAAATTGGGAGAGAGAAAGACAAAATTTTTCATTTCAGACCCGGCTCCTTTCGTGCGTTGATGCGGCCAAGCAGGTATCAGTCCAGCAGGAAGGGTACGAAGTACGCCACCTGTTTATACCACCAGTCCCAATCGTGCGCACAGTCATATCCCCATACGTCCACCCAGACATGAATGCCCTTCTGGGCACAGATGTCCCGCAGGCGCAGGGTGGTTTCCGGGATCTCCCATGGGCCCTGGCCTACGCACAGGATGCCCCGGTTCTGGTTGTAGCGCTGGATGTAGGGATGATCCGCCGGCATTCCGGCCAGGTAATCGACAGGGGAGTTGCGGTAGACCTCCTCGTCCATGTAGCCGTCAAAGCCGTAGGAGGCGGTGTAGATGCCGCTGAGGGCCAGCAGCCCGTCAAAGAGGTCCGGAAAGCGGAAAAACAGGTTGGCTGCGTGCAGCGCGCCCAGGCTGCACCCAAAGGCGATAATGCCGGGATATCCCTCCCAGCCGTTGAGCCGGTTGGCCTCGCCGCGGATGAAGGGGACGGCCTCGCGGGTGATGAAGTCCATCCACTGCTCATGGCGGCGGATGCGCCAGTGGGGATCGCCGCCCTTGTCGGACCAGGTTTCGCGGTCGATGGTGTCGATGGAAAAGACCATCGCGCGACCGGAGTCGATCCAGGGGGCCCAGGCATCGGTCATGTGGAAGTTTTCAAAGTCATAGAAGCGGCCGTCCTGACAGGGGATGAACAACACCGGCCGCCCCGCATGGCCGTAGCGCTTGATCTCCATGTCGCGCCCCAGCGAGGGGCTGTACTCCCGGTAATACTCCGTCTGCATTAGAGGGACACCCCTTTCATGACTGCTCGTAGAGCAACGTGTTGATGAAAAAGGGAATCTGGCGCGACCAGCTCGCTTCGCTGTGCTCTCCGTGGGGTACGATGCGGCTGGTCAGCAGCACGCGCCTTTCGATCAATCGCCCGCCCACGGTGGCAAAGGCGCGCCGCATATGCCGGCGCGAGCGCATCTCCTTCGCGCCGTAATCCATGTAGACCACCGTGCCGGGCCGGATGTCCGCCTCGTCGATCAGCTGGGTCAGCTTTTTGGGGGCCACCCACAGGGAGGGCGACAGCGCCGCTGCGCGCGAAAACACCTGGTTGTAGCACAGGACCGCGTACAGGCTCATCAGCCCGCCCATGGAACTGCCGGCTATGAAGGTATGCGAACGGCCGGGCTTTGTGGGGTAGCGCCGGTCGATCAGGGGTTTGAGCTCCTGAGTGAACCAGTCCATCGTCTCCTGCCCCCGGCCCGTCACATGGCCCAAATGCGGGTCGTCAAAGGAAAAGGGTGAGTATTCCGAAAGCCGGCCGTTATCCGGGCTGTGGTTGCATTCCACAGCCACGATCATCATGCGGGTGTTCGTTTCGTCCATGTAGGCGCCCATGCCCCAGGAGGTGCCGTAGGTGGCGTCCTCGTCGAAAAACACGTTGTGCCCGTCAAACATATACAGTACGGGCAGCCGCTCCCGCCCGTCCATTCCGTCGGGCAGGTACACATATACATTGCGCGGCTCCTCACCCGTGTAGGCGGGATAAGGGATGCTCCATTTTTCCACCATGGAGAGGAATCATCTCCTTATAATATGGCACGGCCTCAAAAAGACCTGTGCATTAGTTTAGCACGCTAAGGCGGGAATTGCAATTCCTGGATGGAAAAAGTTGCAGAAGAAGGAAAGGGAAAAGAATTTGTTATGAAATCATCTTTTTTCTAACAGAAGGCAAATTCCTGTGTGATGTCAATTCTGATGTGAGATGAAAAATAGGATGAATTCCCCTTGATTCACAGGGAGAAACATGCTATACTACGCGCTGGTTAAAAAATCATCAATTTTACCAGGGAGGAAGGACCATCATGAAAAAGCGCATTCTTGCGATCCTGACCGCCATTATGTTGGTGATGACCGGCGCCGCACTGGGCGAAGCCGCTCCTGCTGAAGTCAGCGGCGACTTCACCGGCACGGCCAAGGGCTTTGGCGGCGATGTGACCGTGACTGTGACTTTGACCGACGGGGCTATTACCGCCGTGACCGCCGAGGGTGCGGGGGAGACCGAGGGCGTGGGCTCCAAGGCCATCGAACTGATGCCCGCCGACATGTCGGAATCCGGCAGCATCGCCGTGGATACGGTGGCCGGCGCGACCATCACCTCCAACGCGATCCTTGAGGCCGTCAAGGCTGCTCTGACCGCCGCGGGCGTGGACCCTGAAGCCTATAACGTGGCTGTGGACAAGGGCGCCGTTGAAGACCAGGTCCGCAGCTGCGACGTGGTCATCGTGGGCGCGGGCGGCGCAGGCATGACCGCCGCCATTACCGCTGCCGACGCGGGCAAGAGCGTGGTCATCCTGGAGAGCCAGGCGATGGTGGGCGGCAACTCCGTGCGCGCCACCGGCGGCATGAACGCCAGTAAGACCGTCTGGCAGGACGAGAACACCTTCGCAGAGGAAGCCGGCGTGGAAAAGACGCTGGCCAGCGCCGCCGAGACCTATGCGGACGACGAAACCGTGACCGCCCTGGCTCAGACCGTGAGCGAGCAGTGGAAGGCCTATCAGGAGAATCCCGAGGGCTACTTCGACAGCGTGGAGCTCATGGAGCTGGATACCATGATCGGCGGCAAGGCGATCAACGACTTTGACCTGGTCAAGACCCTCTGCGAAAACAGCGCCGCCGGCATCGACTGGCTGGACACCATCGGCGCTCAGCTGCATGACGTGGCCAGCTTTGGCGGCGCGTCGGTCAAGCGTATCCACCGCCCGGTGGACGCAGAGGGCAAGACCATCTCCGTGGGCAGCTATATCGTGCCCGTGCTGGAAAGCGCCTGCGAGGAGCGCGGCATCGAGATCCTGTTCAACACCACCGCCACCGCTCTGCGCCAGGATGAAAACGGCAATGTGACCGGCGTGGAAGGCGTGACCAAGGATGGCGCCAACGTGATTGTGGAAGCCAAGGCGGTCGTGCTGGCCACCGGCGGCTTCGGGGCGAACCTGGAGATGGTCGCCTCCTACAAACCGGAGCTGAAAGGCTTTATGACCACCAATGCCGCCGGTGCACAGGGCCAGGGCATCGCCATGGCCCAGGCGGTGGGTGCGGCGACCGTCGATATGGACCAGATTCAGATCCATCCCACCGTGCAGTTTGACACCGCTGCCCTGATTACCGAGGGCCTGCGCGGCGACGGCGCGATTCTGGTCAATGCCGAGGGCAAGCGCTTCACCGACGAGGTGGGCACCCGCGACGTGGTTTCCGCCGCCGAGATCGCCCAGCCCGGCAGCTACAGCTGGCTGGTGGTGGATCAGGCGATGGTGGATGCCTCCAGCGTGATTGCCGGATACATCACCAAGGGCCTGACCGTGAGCGGCGAGGACTACGCCGCGCTGGCCGAGGCCATGGGCGTGGACGCCGAAACCTTCACCGCCACCATGGAAGCCTGGAACGCCTGCGTCGAGAGCAAGACCGATGAGGAGTTCGGCCGTACCAGCTTCGCCAATCCCCTCAACACCGCTCCCTACTACGCCATCAAAGTGACGGCGGGCATCCACCACACCATGGGCGGCCTGAAGATCAATACCGCCACCGAAGTCCTCAATGAGGCGGGCGAGGCCATCTCCGGTCTGTTCGCGGCGGGCGAGGTCACCGGCGGCGTGCATGGCGCCAACCGCCTGGGCGGCAACGCTGTGGCTGACTTCATCGTGTTCGGCCGCATCGCGGGCGCCAGTGCGGCGGAATATGCCCAGTAAACCTGTTACCACATGTCCTGCGGGACGGCCTGGACGCAAGTCCTTGCCGTCCCGCTCTCTTTTTCAGGCAAGGGCGGAGAGGACGGGCGCGGGCGATTGTGCTATACTGTTTATACATAAGGGAGGAATCAGCCGGATGGAATGGATCGAACGCTGGAACCGGGCCATGGACGAAATCGAGCTCAGCCTGACGGGGGAGATCGACTGTGAGCGGCTGGGGCGTATTGCCTGCTGCTCGGCCTATCACTTCCAGCGGATGTTTACCTATCTGGCGGGCGTACCTCTTGGGGAATATGTGCGGCGGCGCAGAATGTCCCTTGCGGCGGCAGATTTGCAGGCCGGGCGGGATAAGGTCATCGACATCGCGGCGCGCTATGGCTACGAGTCGCCCACGGCGTTCAACCGGGCATTTCGGGCGGTGCATGGGATTGCGCCCTCGGCAGTCCGCACGGGAGGCGTGTCGGTCAAATGCTACCCCAGAATGGTTTTTAGCCTGAGCGTACAGGGAGGGGAAGAAATGCAGTACCGCATCGAAACCAGAGACGCTTTCCGCGTGGTGGGCATCTCCCGACCGCTGGACCGCGAGATCGAAAACAACTTCCGGGAAGTTCCTCTGATGTGGGACGCCGCCGCGCGCGACGGCACCGTGGCCGCTCTGGCCGCGCGGATGGACGGGCAACCCAAAGGGCTGCTGGGCATCAGCGCGTGCACCGGAGGAGAAGCATGGCGATACCTCATCGCCGTGGCCTCGCAGGCCGATCCCGGCCCGTTTGAGACGTATACCGTGCCCGCCGCCACCTGGGCCGTATTTTCCGGCGAGGGCACGGGCCGCTCCATTCAGGCGCTGGAGAAACGCATCGTGACCGAATGGCTGCCCGGCTCCGGCTATGAGTATGCCGACGGGCCGGACATCGAGGTATATCTGGAACCGGACCCGGTTCACACACGGTATGAGGTATGGGTGCCGGTGACGAAGAAGTAGCGCCCTATCGTGTGGACTGTCTTACAATCAGCTCATGGGGAAGATAGATGCTTTTTTGCTCGGTATCGCCGGATATCTTCTCCATAATTAACTCCACAGCAGTCATGCCCAGCCTTTTCCGGGGCTGAGACATGGTGGTAAGCGTTGGGGTGATCATGCTGCATAGGTCCACATTGTCAAAGCCGATGACAGAAATATCCTCCGGCACGCGCAAACCGGCCTCACTGATTGCACGCATTGCGCCGGCTGCTACGGTATCCGCTACGGCCAAAACCGCCGTAGGGCGCTGGGGATGCTTAAGCAGCTGGCGCATGTTTTCGTAACCGCTGAAAAAGGAGTAGGTTCCCCTGCGCTGCAATCCCGGTATCAGGTCAATCCCATGTTCGCTAAGCGTGGCCTTATAGGCGGATTCCCGCTGCTTTGTGGAAATGAAGCGGTTTGTCGAGCTAAGCATGGCAATTTTGCGGTGACCCAGGCTGATGAGATACTCCATTGCTGTGCGGCAGGCATCATAGTTGTCGATGGAAACATGTGTCAGAGCGCTGGTTTCGCTGTATTCACAGCATTGTACCAGGGGAAAGCTGAGGCTGATACGCTTCAGCTCTTCGTCGCTTAATAATGGAGAGAGAAAGATGATGCCGTCTGCCTGCCGTTTGTACATCAGTTTTACCAATTCTCTCTCCCGTTCTATCATGGAATTGGATGCGGCTACAAGAAGAGAATAGCCATTTCTAAGTGCAGTTTCATTCATGC
>LHCFC04200__coassemble_1442_pt1 | contig 11669 bp, 10 predicted proteins | sample LHCFC04200__metabat2_high_PE_024 | metagenome-assembled genome bin LHCFC04200 | reverse complement strand
CCTTGCGCAGCAAGGTTTCCTTGCACGTTTCCCCGGCCGCGCCGCAGGCGCAGGGAAAACGTGTTTTGGCGGAAAAGGCCGCCGCAGGCTGACTTTTTCGACAAGCTGAGAGCCCGTCCGGGTGGACGGGCTCTTTTTCATGCGGAAACTTACTTGCTGGCTTCCTCGATGGCCACGGCCACAGCCACGGTCGCGCCGACCATGGGGTTGTTGCCCATGCCGATGAGGCCCATCATTTCCACGTGCGCAGGCACGGAGGAGGAACCGGCAAACTGCGCATCGGAGTGCATGCGGCCCATGGTGTCGGTCATGCCATAGCTGGCGGGGCCGGCGGCCATGTTGTCGGGATGCAGGGTGCGGCCGGTGCCGCCGCCGGAGGCCACAGAGAAATACTTCTTGCCGTTTTCAACAGCCCACTTCTTGTATGTGCCAGCCACGGGATGCTGGAAGCGGGTGGGGTTGGTGCTGTTGCCGGTGATGGACACATCGACGTCCTCCAGCCGCATGATCGCCACGCCCTCGGTCACGTCGTCGCAACCATAGCAGCGCACCTTGGCCTTTTCGCCGTCGGAGTAGGCGGTTTCCTTGACGATCTTGACTTCGCCCGTCTTGTAATCCATCTGGGTCTGCACGTAGGTGAAGCCGTTGATACGGCTGATGATGTAGGCCGCGTCCTTGCCCAGGCCGTTGAGGATGACGCGCAGGGGCTCCTTGCGCACCTTGTTGGCAGTGCGGGCAATGCCAATGGCGCCCTCAGCAGCGGCAAAGCTCTCATGGCCGGCCAGGAAAGCAAAGCACTTGGTGTTTTCACTCAGCAGCATGGCGCCCAGGTTGCCATGGCCCAGGCCCACAGCGCGCTGATCGGCCACGGAGCCGGGAATGCAGAACGCCTGCAGGCCTTCGCCGATAGCGGTGGCAGCCTCGGCGGCAGTCTTGCAGCCCTTCTTGAGGGCAATGGCCGCGCCCAGGGTGTACGCCCACACAGCGTTTTCAAAAGCGATGGGCTGCACGCCGCGGACGATGCCGTCCACATCAACGCCCTTGTCCTTTACAAACTGCGCCATCGAATCCAGATCGGTGAAGCCGTACTGCTTGAGGACGCCCTCAATCTTGCCGATTCTTCTTTCGTATCCTTCAAAAGTAGCCATTTCCACTCACCTCTTAACAAATTCGGATTACTGATGACGGGGATCAATGTACTCGACGGCCTCGGCGAAGCGGCCATAGGTGCCGACGTTCTTTTCGTAAGCTTCCTTGGGATCGGTGCCATTCTTGATGGCTTCCATCATCTTGCCCAGGTGCACAAACTGATAGCCGATGACCTCATGATCCTTGTCCAGGCCCAGCTTGAGCACATAGCCCTCGGCCATCTCCAGATAGCGAACGCCCTTTTTGAGGGTTCCATACATGGTGCCCACCTGGCTGCGCAGGCCCTTGCCCAGGTCCTCCAGGCCCGCGCCGATGACCAGGCCGCCCTCGCTGAAGGCGCTCTGGGTGCGGCCGTAGGCGATCTGCAGGAACAGCTCGCGCATGGCGGTGTTGATGGCGTCACAGACCAGGTCGGTATTGAGGGCTTCCAGCACGGTCTTGCCGGGCAGGATCTCGGCGGCCATGGCGGCAGAGTGGGTCATGCCGCTGCAGCCGATGGTCTCCACCAGCGCCTCCTGGATGATCCCTTCTTTAACGTTGAGGGTCAGTTTGCAGGTGCCCTGCTGGGGAGCGCACCAGCCCACGCCGTGCGTCAGGCCGCTGATATCCTTGATCTCGCGGCTCTGCACCCACTTACCCTCTTCGGGGATGGGAGCGGGGCCATGGTTGGGGCCCTTTTTGACGCATACCATTTCCTCGACTTCTCTTGAATATTGCATTGATTGTATCCTCCTGTTCCAACATAGTGTGTGATGCGGACACATACATTTATAGTATAGCACAACTTTTCCATTGTAAAAAGTGGTTGCATGAAAATTTGATGGGTTTTTACGGAAGCGCAGCAATTCATCTGGGACAGGCACGGCGCAAACAGGGCGCCGCGGCGCCTGGCCGACCGAATGACACGCAGCTGCACAGGGAGCGTATGTCTCAGTGAAGAGGAATGGAGGCGCCGCTTCGATGCCGGGGACAGCCGCATCATGCCTCTCCCCTTTTGACCGGCGTGAATCTCAAAGGATCAGCATGGCGTCCCCGAAAGAAAAGAACCGGTAACGTTCCTTCACCGCCTCACGGTAGACGCGCAGCGCCTCCTCACGCCCCATCAGGGCGGAAATGAGCATCAGAAGCGTGCTCTGCGGCAGATGGAAGTTGGTAATCAGCGCGTCCGTCGCATGGAAGGTATAGCCGGGCATGATGAAGATGCCCGTATCCCCGCTTTGAGCGCGGATGATTCCATCCTCGCCGGTGACGGTTTCCAGCGTGCGCACGCTGGTGGTGCCTACGCATACGCAGCGGCCGCCCGCCGCGCGCGCCGCGTTGATACGCGCCGCCGCTTCCGGCGGCACCTCATAGTGCTCCACATGCATGTGATGCTGGCTGAGGTCCTCCGTTTTCACGGGACGGAAGGTGCCCAGCCCCACATGCAGCACGATCGGCACCACATCCACGCCCATCCTGCGCACACGGTCCAGAAGCTCCGGCGTGAAATGCAGGCCCGCCGTAGGCGCGGCAGCGCTGCCCTCCTCGCGGGCGTAGACGGTCTGGTAGCGGGTCTTATCCATCAGTTTCTCATGGATGTAGGGCGGGAGCGGCATCTGGCCCAGCCGGTCCAGAATCTCCTCGAACACGCCCTGATAGTGGAAGCGCACCTTGCGCCCGCCGTCCTCGGCATTGTCGATGATTTCCGCCCTCAACAGCCCTTTGCCAAACGCGCACATCGTGCCGGGGCGAAGCCTGCGGCCCGGCCGGACCAGCGCCTCCCACACGTCGCGCTCCAGGCGCTTGAGAAGCAGCAGCTCCACCGGCACGCCGGTGTCCTCCTTCTGGCCCAGCAGGCGCGCGGGAATCACCTTCGTTTCATTGATGACCAGCGCGTCGCCCGCATGCAGAAACTGCGGCAGATCGTAAAAATGCAGGTGCCTGACGCTACGGTCCGCACGGTCGTACACCAGCAGGCGGCTGTGATCGCGCGGCTCGATGGGCGTCTGCGCGATCAGTTCCTGCGGCAGCTCATAATCAAAATCGCTGGTTTTCATATACGCAATTGTTCCCCCTCGTCGGGCGGCGTCTGCGGCTTGCGCCCCAGGTGTTCATAAGCGGCGGGCATGACCACACGGCCTCTGGGCGTGCGTGTGAGAAAGCCCAGCTGCATCAGGTACGGTTCGTACACGTCCTCGATGGTGGAGGCGTCCTCGCCCGTCATGGCGCTCAGGGTTTCCAGACCCACCGGTCCGCCCCCAAACTTGTCGATCATGGTTTCCAGCATGGCGCGGTCCAGCTTTTCCAGTCCCAGCTCGTCCACATCCAGAAGATCCATACCCTGCCGGGCCACCTCCAGCGTAATCACGCCCCCCGCCCGGATCTGCGCAAAGTCGCGCACGCGGCGGAGCATGCGGTTGGCAATACGCGGCGTGCCGCGGCTGCGGCGGGCGATTTCCAGAATGCCCTCGTCATCCGCGCGCACGTTCAGAATGCCCGCGCTGCGCCGCACGATGGCCGCCAGCTCCTCAGGCGAATACATCTCCAGCCGGAACAGGATGCCGAAGCGGTCGCGCAGCGGCGCGCTCAAAAGCCCCGCCCGCGTGGTGGCGCCCACCAGGGTAAAGCGCGGCAGGTCCAGACGAATGCTGCGCGCCGTGGGTCCCTTGCCGATCATGATATCCAGCGCGCAGTCCTCCATGGCAGGATAGAGCACTTCCTCCACGGAGCGGCTCAGGCGGTGGATCTCGTCGATAAAGAGCACGTCGCCGTCGCTCAGGTTGGTCAGAATGCTGGCCAGGTCGCCCGCCTTTTCAATGGCGGGGCCGCTGGTAATGCGGATGTTCTGCCCCATCTCCGCGGCGATAATCCCTGCCAGCGTGGTTTTGCCCAGGCCCGGCGGGCCGTAGAGCAACAGATGGTCCAGCGGCTCGTGGCGCTTGAGCGCCGCCTCGATGGAGATATGCAAATTCCGCTTTACGCTCTCCTGACCGATGTATTCCCGCAGGGTTTTGGGGCGCAGGCTCTGCTCCTGCTCGTCCTCGCCCTGCCGGAAGCCCGTGGAAACGATGCGGTCGTCCATGCCCTATCCTCTCTTCTTCCCTCACATGTTTTGCGCCATGTGGCGCAGGGCGAGCTTGATCAGCTCATCCGGCGTCTCCGCCTGCCCCTTGACGCCCTTGAGCGCCGCGGCCGCCTCCTGCGGCGTATATCCCAGCGACTTAAGGGCCAGCAGCGCCTCGCCCAGCGCGTCCTGTGCGGGCGCGTCGGGCTCGATGGCAAAGGCCGCGTCGTCCAGTCCCGCCGCGCCGGAAAGCGCATCCTGCGCCAGCTTGTCCTTGAGCTCCAGACTGATGCGCTGCGCCGTTTTCTTGCCGATGCCCGGCGCGCGGGACAGCGCTGCGGCGTCCCCGGTGAGGATGGCCAGGCGCAGATCCGCCAGCGGCATGCTGCCCAGCACGCCCAGCGCGCTCCTTGGTCCGATGCCGCTTACGGAGGTCAGGCGCTTGAACATGTCGCGCTCCTCCTTCTGGCAAAAGCCGAAGAGCTCCATGGCGTCCTCCCGCACGTTCATAAAGGTATACAGCGTGCATTCCTGCCCGGCGGCAGGCAGCACGGCCAGCGTGTTCATGCTGCACATCACGCGCAGGCCCAGGCCGCCGGCGGTCATCACAACGGCCTCGCCCTCGCTTTTTTCCATCAGGGTGCCCTTTACCATTGCGATCATGTCAGCGCCTCACTTCATTTTAAACTGCTCGCGCGCGGGACCCGTGGCGGCGTGGGTCAGCGCGATGGCGATGGCATCTGCCGCATCGTCGGGGCGGGCGATATCCTGCATATGCAAAAGGAGTTTTACCATCTGCTGCACCTGCTGCTTTTCGGCCTTGCCATAGCCTGCGATGGCCTGCTTGACCTGCATGGGCGTGTATTCATACAGCCGGTCGGTATACTCGGCGCAGGCGGCCAGGCTCACGCCCCTCGCCGCGCCCACGGTGAGCGCCGTGGTCACATTGCGCGCAAAGAACAATTCCTCAAAGGCGATCTCCTCCGGCCGGTACTGCCTCAGCAGCGCGCGCATATCCCGCCCGATCTGGCACAGCCGGTCGGGAAAGGACTGCTGCGGCGTGGTCAGAATGCAGCCATAGTCCACCAGCCGCTGACTTCCCCGCTCCGCCTCGATCACGCCCCAGCCAAGCGTGGCCAGTCCGGGGTCGACGCCCAAAACAATCATGCGCCACGCCTCCTTGTCTTTGCTATGATACAGGTTTTAGGTACGGTTGTCAAACATACGTTCGACCTTTCCGCGCATCACAAAGGGGCCGCCGCCCTCCGGCGGCCGCCCCTTAGCAAGCTCCCGGCAATGGCGCCGTCAGAGCGTGCGCATATAGTTGGCAAAGTGCGCAAAGACGATGCCCGGTTCCTCCAGCGTCGTATCCCAGCGCTTGACCCATTCCAGCGAATAGAACCCGTCGTAGCCGCCATCCTTGAGCGCGCCCACGATTTCTTCCAGCGGCACGTCGCCAAAGCCGGGCAGGGCATAGCGGTAGCCGTCCGCCGTGGCGGTGCTGTCCTTGAAATGGGTATGGCACAGCCAGGGGCGCAGGTTCTGATAGGTGGTTTCCGGCTTTTCATGCATGAAGCGGTAGGGATGATGGACATCCCACAGGACACCCACGCCCTCGCAGCTGATGGTGCTCATCAGCCGGGCCAGCTTCTCGCTGTCGCTCCACACGCCGTTGGTCTCAATCAGCATTTTCACGCCGTGTTCCAGCGCGTAATGCCCCATCTCCACCGCACGGTGCTGCACGTAGCCCTCATCCACCGTACCGGCGGGCTGAGGAACGGGCGCGGTCGCCATCACGCGCACATAGGGCACGCCCAGCTTCTGCGCCAGGTGAATGTAGGCCCGGATTTCCTCGTTGGTGGTCTGCTCCGTTTCGCGCAGATGAATGCAGCAATCGCTGTCCAGGCAGGGGATGGCCAGGTTCAATCGGGCAAGCTCCGCCTTGGTTTTGTCCAGGTTTTCATCCGAAAAGGCGGGAATGCTGGGAACCGAGATATCGTTGCCGACGCCGCGTACCTCCACGCCGCCGTAGCCCAGATCGCAGGCGGTCGCCAAAATCTCCCGCCAGCTCCAGCGCGGACAGCCCAGGGTGGAAAAACTGATCTTCATGGCCGTCACTCCTCAAACTTGCATATCGGTTATTGGTTATGATATCATTGCTTCATCCATTGGTCAAGCCCTTCGTGGCCCGCGGGCTCCGATTGGCGCACGTTTGTTTTTTTCAATACCTATGGAATGAAGGAGGCTTTCCATGAGCCGACGCAGGCGTTCAAGACGGGGCGTGTCACTGGGAACCGTCGTGATGCTCCTTTTAACCATCGTGGTGCTCGGGGGATTTTGTGCCCTGCTGCCCAGGCTGACGGGTACGACCGATGTGCGCACCAACGCGGCTGAGCTGGCGGTGGCCATCGATCAGTCCCTGTCCCAGATTGCGGCATCCGGCGTGTCGCTCGTCGGTCCCACGCCACAGGCCTCCGTGCTTCCTCCCTCCGAGCTGGCCACCGCCACACCCACTCCCGCAGCGCCAACCGAGCCGCCTGAGCAGCGCTTTTCGCTGTGCGCGGCAGGCAGCATTCAAATCAATTCCAATGTGCAAAAAGCGCTGACGGACGGCGATACCTACCGCTTCGACATCCTCTTTGGCGACCTGGCGGGCGACCTGGCGGCCGACCTGAGCATCGCCACGCTGGAAAACAACGTGATCGCCAGCGCGAAGCTGAGCGATTCCAACATTCCCGCAGACGTGCTCGCGCCTCTTCACGCGACGGGCGTCAACGCCTTGTGTCTGGGATATTACGGCGCGCTCAACGGCGGCGTCTCCGGGCTTGTTGAAACCCAGGAGGCGGTATCCGCCGCAGGAATGACGCCCTATGGCGTATATGCCTCGCAGCAGGAGCGCGACAGCCTTACGCTGGTGGAGGTGAACGGGATTTCCGTGGCGCTGCTCAGCTACCAAAACGAGCTGACCTCCTCTGGAAAGCGCCAGACCACCGATGAGGAGCAGGCATTCGTCATCGCCAGCCAGCAGCTGCCCGTGATCGCCGACGATATTGCCAAAGTCCGTCAGGCGGGCGCGAAGGTGGTCGTGGTTTCCCTGTGCTGGGGCAAGGCAGGGGCCACGGCCCCCACCAGCACCCAGACGGAACTTGCCCAGGGCATCGCGGACGCGGGCGCGGATATCATTCTGGGCACCCATTCCGGCACGCTGCAAACGGTGGAGATTCTCACGGCCGATCGGGGAGACGGCAAGTATCACCCCGTGCTGTGCGCCTATTCATTGGGCAATCTATTTACCTACGACCGGGAAAAGCGTGCCACCCTGGCCAGCATTCTGCTGCGGTCCGACGTGGTGTACGACCCTGCCACCGGCTGCGTGGCCTTTGACAACCTGAGCTATACGCCCACCTATTCCTGGCGCGGCAAGGAGGATGACGTCACGCGCTACCGTGTGATTCTCAACGACGGCCAGACCTATCCCGACTATGTGGACGATACCCAGAAAGGCGTGATGGAACGCTGCCTCACGCTGGTCAACGACGTGATGGCCGATACGCCTGTGCCCATCGCCCAGTGAAAACCCGTTTCTTTTCCCTGCCCGATGTTTTGGCGGGTTTTCCGGCAGCTCTGCTGGCGAAGGCATGCCGCATGGGCCGGCGCCGGCCGCGCCTGATCTGAAAACAAGCCAAACCTCCGGCCGAGAAGGGGCCTGACCCGTCTTTTCTGCGGCATCAGCCTCTGCTTCGATACTGCAAAGAAAGGATCTCCCCCTGGCTTGTGCCCGTCAGGCCCTGCCCGGCGGCCCGCGTGGCTGCGCCCGCTTTGCTTGCTATGCGCTCTGGCCGTTCCGCCGTGGCCATTCCCGGCGGAACGGCGTTTTTTCTTCGCTTGGGTGTTGCCCGAAAAGCTCCCGGCTGTCAACGCTTGTGATCAACGGGAAAAGGGGCTTCATCCGGGGTGCTTCCCCCTGCGGGCAGCAGGTCCAGAAATGCGCGCATGGGGGCGCTGAATACACGTGTGCGCTTATAAAACAGGCTGATGCTGCGCTCCACGTCCGGGCTGTCGATGCGGTAGAAGTACAGCCGCTCGTCCGGCGGAGCGCTCACGGCCAGCGTATCGCTGATAAAGGCCGCGCCCAATCCGTAGCCCGCGAGGGTATAGGCTGCGAGCTGCTGGTCCAGCTGAAGCCGGATTTTCGGGGAAAAACCCGCCCGGGCGCACAGGCGCTCGGCCCGCTCGCGGGTGTCATTCCCCTCCTTGAGCATCAGAAATGGGGTGTCTTGAAAAAGGGAAAGCGGCGCGCGCGGCGTTTCCTCCCGAAGCAGATCGGCGGCGGAAAGGCGGAAGCGCGCCGCCGCTTCGTTGACCGCAAAGGCGCGCGGTACAGCCAGAATCACCTGTTCGCGTTTGAAAAGCCTCGCCTCGTACACCGCCGGGTCAAAGGCGCTGTTGTCTACGGCAAAGTCCAGCTTCCCCTCCTGCAGCTGCTCCTTCAGGCGGGCTGTGGGCGCTTCGTGCAGGCGCAGCTCCACACCGGGATAGCGTTCGGAAAAGGCGCTCAGCAGCGGGGGCAGCACATAAGAAGTAAACAGCATCGCACCTCCCAGCGTCAATACGCCCGTGATGCACCTTTCCGCGTCATCCAGATACCGGCGCAGATCCGATTCGATTTGCAGCACCTGCTCCGCCGCGCGGATGTAGGCTCTCCCCGCCTCCGTAAGCCCGATGGGCGAGGTGCTGCGGTCAAAGATCGTCGTGCCGATTCGTCCCTCGGCCTTGCGGATCATCTGACTCAGGGAGGGCTGGGAAATATAGAGCGCCTGTGCTGCTCTGGTGAAGCTGCGCTGCCGGTAAACCTCATACACATAGGCCGTCTCATGTAACAGGGTCATGGTTTCCTCCAGTCATAGGTATTTACCTATAAGTTAGTTTGTAGAATTGGTATTTGAAAATAGTATACCAAATTGCTATACTGAAAGCAAGCCAAGGATAAGGAAGGAGCTATGATGCGGCCATGTATAGAACGGAGCACGATCTGGTAGGCGAAAAACAAATCGACCAGGAGGCGTACTACGGGATTCATTCGTTGCGGGCCGCGGAGAATTTTCCGATCACCAACCAGCGTCTGCCCGGGGCCATGATCGAGAGCATGGCATGGATCAAGAAGGCATGCGCGCGAGCCAACCGCATGGCCGGTGTGTTGCCCGGGCGCATAGCGGATGCGATAGAACGCGCCTGTGACGATCTGATCGCCGGGAAGCTGCATGACCAGTTCATCGTCGACCCCATCCAGGGAGGCGCGGGCACTTCCACCAATATGAACGCCAACGAGGTAATCGCCAACCGCGCCATCGAGCTTTTGGGCGGTAAAAAAGGCGATTATTCGCTCGTGCATCCCAACGACCATGTCAACTGCGGACAGTCCACCAACGACATCTACCCCACCTGCGTCAAAATGACGCTGTTTCGGGCCTGCGAAAGCCTGCTGGACGGGCTGGACGTGTTGATCGGGGCCCTCTCCGAACGCGCCAAGGCGTTTGACGGCGTGGTGAAAATGGGACGCACGCAGCTGCAGGATGCGGTGCCCATCCGGCTTGGGCAGGAATTTGCGGCGTATGCCTCGGTCATGCGCAGGGAGCGCGAGCGGCTGGCCCGCGGGCGTCAGGAGATGCTGGTTCTCAACCTTGGCGGCACAGCCGTGGGCACGGGCATCAACGCCAACGCGGCCTATATCGGACGGGTGGTTCCGCTACTGGCGGAGCTGACCGGCATTCCCTTCATCCAAAGCCATGATCTCGTTGATGCCACGCAGAACGCGGATTGTTACCTGGCGCTCTCTGCCGCCCTGAAAGGCTGTGCAACAAGCCTGTCCAAGATCTGCAACGACTTGCGGCTTATGTCCTCCGGCCCGAGGGACGGACTGGGCGAAATCAGTCTGCCCGCCCGGCAGAACGGGTCCTCCATCATGCCTGGCAAGGTCAATCCGGTCATCCCGGAGGTGGTCAACCAGATCGCCTTCCGTCTCGTGGGCTACGACATGACGGTCACGCTGGCGGTAGAGGGCGGCCAGCTGGAGTTGAATGCCTTTGAACCCGTGATTTTTGACAGCCTTTATCAGGGCATCACCATGTTCAGCGGAGGGCTTCAGACGCTCACGGCTCACTGCATCCGCGGCATTCGCGTCAATGAGAAGGTTTGCCAGCAGGAAGTGTCCCGTTCCGCCGGGCTTGCGACCGCCCTGTGCCCCAAAATCGGCTACAACGCCGCGTGCTCGCTGGCCCGTGAGGCGTTGCGCTCCGAAAAGAGCGTGCGCGAGCTGGCGCACAGCCGGGGGCTTTTGACGGAAAGCGAGCTGGATACGCTGCTTGATCCCGTCGTTATGACGGAAATCCGCTCCTGAGTTCCTCTTAAGTGTATCCGGGCGGCCCTGCGTCTTGGGTGCGGCCTTGCCGCCGTCTCCGGGAAGCGCAAGGACAGGCCGCCTTCGCGTCCCGTCCCTGCCGGCCCTTCCTTCTTTATCACCGGCGGGTTGCGTTCGTCCTTTCGTTTGTCCGATACATGTCCCTGTCGCGGCATGCCTGAATTGGCAAAAGCTTCTTGACATCCATATAATTGATGGTTATAGTAAATATGGTATTTGATCCATCCGACGCTATAACAGGAGGGAAAAGAGGATGAACATCAGGAAATGGACGGGCATCGTGCTTGCGGTCATGCTGCTGAGCACGGCGTTCACTGCTGGCGCTGCAACGTTTACTCCTGGCGACTACGAGGCCTCCGCGCAGGGCTTCGGCGGCACTGTAAGCGTTAAGCTGACCGTGGACGAAGAAGCGATCACCGCGATTGAAATCACCGGCGAGGGTGAAACCCCGGCGCTGGGCGGCGCGGCCATCGAGCAGATGAGCGCGGCGTATGTGGGACAGGCCGACGCCGAGGGCGTGGACGGCATGACCGGCGCGACCATCACCAGCGACGCCGTCAAGGCCGCTGTAAGCAGCGCCCTTGCTCAGGCCAGGGGTGAGGCGCAGGAGGCGGCGCAGATCGCCTTCACGCCGGGCACCTATGAGGGCACTGCCGCCGGTTACAACGGCGACGTGGTGCTGAGCGTCACCTTCACGGAGGACGCCATCGAGTCGATCGAGGTCGTCTCCTCTGCGGAGACAGAGCATGTGGGCGATGTTGCCTACGAGATTCTGTTCCCCCAGATCATCGAATACACCTCCACCGGTGTGGACAGCGTCTCCGGCGCAACGTTTACCAGCCGTGCGGTCTTTAATGCCGTCAACGCGGCAGCGGAGCAGGCCGGCTGCGATGTGGCGGCGCTGCAGGCAGGGGCCAAGCCCTTCTCCTATGAAGCGCAGGACCCCATCGAGGGAACCTATGATGTGGTTGTCGTGGGCGCTGGCGGCGCCGGCATCGCCGCGGCCGCTCAGGCTGCGCAGAACGGCGACACCGTGCTGGTCATTGAAACCAATGCCGA
>LHCFC04200__coassemble_1388_pt1 | contig 12048 bp, 10 predicted proteins | sample LHCFC04200__metabat2_high_PE_024 | metagenome-assembled genome bin LHCFC04200 | reverse complement strand
CCAGCACCAGCATGGCATACCGGGACGCCTCCTGACGGATTTTCATGCTCTCCTTCCTTTCCACAAGGTTGTTTTTATTGACAGAAATCATCATAAAGGATATAGTAACAATACTGTCAACCCCCTCTTGCAGGAAAGGAGACCCACCTTGAAACCCCGCTTCACCACCGGCGAGCTCGCTCGTCTCAATGGCATAACCAAGCAGACCCTGATCTTTTATGATCGGGCCGGCGTGTTTTCTCCCAATGAGAAGGACCCCCATAACGGCTACCGCTACTATGGCGCGGATCAGCTGGAAATGCTGGACCATATTCTGATCCTCAAGGACATGGGGCTGAGTCTTCAGGAAATCCGTGCGTTTCTATCTCTGCCGGGCCCGTCCGACGCGCTGGGCGTCCTGCGCCGCCAGCGGGAAGAGCTCGTCGCGCGTCAACGCCGTCTGTCCGCCGCGCTTACCCGTTTGGATGTCAAAATTGACGAACTGGAAAAACGCTCCTCGGAAGCGCCGGGCGAGGTGCGGTTTGAAACCCTGCCCGAAGGCTGGATTGCGGCACATCCCGTTGCGCCGCCGGGGGGAACGCTGGAAACGGACATCGCCCTCAAGACGCTTCTGCGCCTGGCGCACGACCGTCAGCTGCCCTACCTGTATCAGATGGGCACGCGTGTGAGCCGTGAGGCCATGGCCGCGGAACGCTTCACCGAGGTGTGCGAGGTGTTCTTTCCCCTGCACCGGGCTGTCCGGGCGCGCTCATGCCGTCTGCGGCCGGCGGGACTGTACGCGCGATGCCTGCACTCAGGTCCCTACAGCCAGACCGGCACCACCTATCGCCGCATGCTGCATGCCATCGCACAGCGGGGCCTTCACCCGCTGGATGCCTCCTATGAGACCTGTGTGCTGGACAGCATGACCGCCCGCAGAGACAGCGAATACCTGACCCGTATCGACATTCCCGTTGGCACGCCCGCGGCCTGTCCTGACTGAAACCATCCGGACGGGAGGCGGCGCGCAGGAGGCCCTGTGGAATGCATGCCGCCCCGCCTCCTGCTCAGCCGCCCGGATACCTGAATAGCGCCGGTATTTCCTTTGTTTTGTGCCGCTTTCTGTCAATCGCCCCTTTGACGAATGTTCCATAACGTGTTATGCTGATACCAGCTTTCATTGCCGCACAAAAAAGGAGGTTGTTCCATGCCGGTTTTCGAAAATGCCCGTTTTATCACCTGTGAGGCCGAGGGTGAGGTCTTTTTCAAAATGGCTGCGGGAGCAGACGGCCGCATCCTGTGGCTGGGGGACGATTTGCCCGCTGAATACGCCTCCATGCCGCGCATCGACCTGGGCGGCGCGGTGGCGGTCCCGGCCTTTGGCGATACGCACATGCACTTTGAGAGCTTCTCCACATTTGAGAACACCTTCAACATCTCCGATGCGCACAGCTTCGACGAGGCGGCCGCCATCGTCCGCACCTACGCCGAAGCGCACCCGAGGGAAAAGCTGCTCATCGGCTTCGGCGCATGCGGCCATCTGGTGCGGGAGGGCCGTCTGCCCAACCGCGAGGACCTGGACCGCTGGGCGGCGAGGCCGCTCATCATCGTCAAATATGACGGGCACGCGGCGGTGTGCAACTCCGCCATGATGTCCTTTTTCAGTTCCAAGGTGACGGATGACCCCGGCTTTCATGCGGACGGCTGGCTGTACCAGAGCGCCTTTTACAACGGCGTGAACGAGGTTACGGCCAAGCTCAGCCCCCTGAGCATCGTCGGCGGCCTGAGCAAGGGCGCCGCTGCGCTGACCGCCGCAGGCATCGGCCTGGTACACGCCGTCGAAGGCGTAGGCTATCCGCGCGATATGGACGTGGACATGCTGCGCATGCTGGAGGGCGGCCTGCCGCAGACCTTCCGCATCTTCTTTCAGACCATGGATGTTTCCAAGGTGCTGAAACGCCGGATGAAGCGCATCGGCGGCTGTTTTGAACTGGCGCTGGACGGCTGCTTCGGCTCCGAGGATGCGGCGCTGCTTGCGCCTTATACCAACAACCCGGATAACCGCGGCGTGCTCAACTACACCCAGGAGCAGGTCAACGCCTTTGCCATCGCCGCCAACCGTGCGGGCCTGCAGATCGCCATGCACGCCATCGGCGACGCGGCGGTGGAGCAGTGCATCACCGCCTACGAGGCGGCGCTGGCCGACCTTCCCCGACCGGACCACCGGCACATCATGATTCACTGCTGCATGGTATCGCCTTCGCAGCTCGACCGCATCGCGGCGCTGGGGCTGTGCCTTGCGGTGCAGGCCCCCTTTATCGACTGGACGCAGGAGCCGGACCGCTATCTGCACGCCATCCTGGGGGACCGAGCCGACGGGCTAAATCCCTTAAGGTCCATGTGGGACCGAGGTATCGTCATCGCCGACGGGTCTGACGCACCCTGCACCCGTCCCGATCCCATCCGGGGCATGCACCTGGCAGTCAATCACCCCAACCCCGCCCAACGGCTCACGCCCTATGAGGCCCTGCTCATGCGCACGCGCAATGCCGCCTGGCTGGGTTTTGACGAAGGGGAGCGCGGCACGCTCGCGCCCGGCAAGCGCGCGGACTTTACCCTGCTGGACGCGGACCCGCTCACCATCCCGCCCCAGAGCATCGGCGATATCCGAGTGACGGGCCTGTATCTGCGCGCGCGCCGCATACCCCCGCAGGCCGGAGGCGTGGCCCACGTGATCCTCAGGGCGCTGGCAGGCGGCAAGTCCCTCAAATAAGCCGTTCCATTTTGCTCAAAGGAGGACGATTCCCATGAACCATACCGTCATCCCCGCCGGTTATGAACCGACCCTGTCCCTGTACGAAACGCAGGCGGCCATCAGCCTGATCAAGCGCACCTTTCAGGACCATCTGGCCCAGACCCTGAACCTCAAGCGCGTGTCCGCACCGCTGTTCGTGGACCCGGCCTCCGGCCTCAATGACGACCTCAACGGCGTGGAACGTCCGGTCTCCTTCGATATTCCCGCGGCGGGCATGGAGGCGCAGGTGGTGCATTCGCTGGCCAAATGGAAGCGCATGGCCCTCTATCGCTACGATTTTCATACCGGCAAGGGGATCTACGCCGACATGAACGCCATCCGGCGCGACGAGGAGCTGGATAACCTGCATTCCATCTACGTGGACCAGTGGGACTGGGAACGCGTCATCACCCGGGAGATGCGCACCCTGCGCTTCTTGCAGGATACGGTGCGCGACATCGTGCGCTGCATCAGCGATACGTCGCTGCTGGTCAACGGCCGCTACCCGCGCCTGCGCACCCAGCTCTCCGACGAGGTGACCTTCCTCTCCGCCCAGGAGCTGCTGGACCTCTATCCGGATCTTCCCGCCAAGGAGCGGGAAAACGCCTTTGTCCGGGAACACCCGGTCACGTTTCTGATGGGCATCGGCCATAAGCTGTCCAACGGACAGCCGCATGACGGCCGCGCGCCCGACTACGACGACTGGAACCTCAACGGTGATCTGCTCTACTACAGCCCGCTGCTGGACCAGGCCATTGAGCTAAGCTCCATGGGTATCCGCGTCGACAGCGAATCGCTGGACCGCCAGCTGACGCTGGCCGGCTGCAATGCGCGGCGGTCGCTGCCCTTCCACCGCATGCTGCTGGACGGCGAATTGCCCCTGACCATCGGCGGGGGCATTGGTCAGAGCCGCATGTGTATGCTCTTGCTTGGCAAGGCGCACATCGGCGAGGTCCAGTCCTCCATCTGGGATGCGGCCACACGCAGCCGCTGCCATGAGGCGGGGGTTACGCTGCTGTAGCGCATCTGCCCGCGCAAAGGGGGATTTCGCGTGGAAAGCATACGATACGATGCCAAACAGCCCGTGTTCAGCCACCAGGGCGTATGGCTGATGTACTGTGCCATTTCCCGCTATGACAGCTCGTGGAGCTCGGTTTTGCACAGCCATGCCCATGCCGAGCTGTTCTATGTCACGCGCGGACGGGGCATGCTGCAAATCGTGGACAGCACTTTGCCCCTGCAGCCGGGAGACTGCTTTTTAATCAACCCCTACGTGATGCATACGGAGTTTTCCTCGCCGCAGGAGCCGCTGGAATATATCGTCATTGGGCTCAATCGCGTGGTGTTTCATGGGCCCGACGGAGGGCATCCCCGCTATGTGCTGCTGGATGACCGGGCCAACCAGCGCGTGCTGCTGCCCTATTTCCAGGACATTCTGCGCGAGCTCAGCAGCGAGCAGCCAGACTACCTGGAGGTATGCGCGGGCATTCTGGACGTGCTGCTGCTCAAGCTGAGCCGCCGCACATGCATGAATGTGTCCCGCGAGGACATGGCCCGGATTTCCAGCGGATGCGCCGAGGCCAAGCGCCTGATCGACGAGCACTTCCAGGAAGAAATCACCCTGGACTGGCTGGCGCAGCAGTCGGGAATCAGCAAGTACTACCTGTCGCGCACGTTCCACACCTATTTCAGCATCTCCCCCATGCAGTACCTGTGCCAGCGGCGCATTCATGAGGCGCGTCACCTGCTCACCACCACCGATCACAGCCAGGATGCCATCGCCATCCTGTGCGGCTTTTCGTCTCCCAGCTATTTTTCACAGGCGTTCAAGCGCGTAGCAGGAGTCAATCCCAGCGAATACCGCCGGCGGCAGCGGATGCGCTGAAGGCGCCGGTGCGGAGTGTCCCCTCGAATGTTCTTACCGCATGACCCCTGTATCAAAATCATATGTGGGAGGAAGCTATGAGAAATCGACTGGAGATTTTTGCTCTTTGCGCTGTTTTGCTGCTGTTGCCGGTATTTCTGGAAGCAAATGCGCAGGCCATGGAAGGAAGCACACCTGTATATTATAATCCTGATGGCGGCACGTACTACCATCTGGATCCGGATTGTGCCAGCGTGGCAAAAGAATGGCGCGACAGATTTGATGAATTTCCTTATGACAGCCTGTTCAAAAGCCACTGGTATCTCCTTCCCTGTTCAGCATGCGTTGATATTGCCACGCAGTTTCTGTGGGAGGGCGAAAAGGAATTTCGGGACGCCGTGCCCGTACTCGAGCAGCAGCTCAAAGAGCTGGGTATTTCCCATCTTCAACCCTGCGCATGGCGCATAACGCCCGAAAAGGATGAAATCGCCGTCATTTTCTTTGAGGAACGCATCTATGAATTTTTGCTTGTCCTTTCGGACGGCGAATGGGTACCGAAAGAGGCTTGAGTTTAAGCTGAATAAAGCGAAAAGGGAGGCCCTTTTCCCGTGATGCGGGAAGGGCCTCCTTTTTGCATTTCAGCAATCCTGTGATGGGCCTTATTCCATATCGAACCACTCAATCCCGCCCGGGGTCAGCTCCAGCGGGAAGGAGGAGCCGTCGCCGCGGTACACGGTGGTGGACTGAGCCTCGGCGGAGTTGTTGACCACGCAGTACTTACGGCTGCCCTCATAGGCATGCACATCCACAGCGGGATTTTCGCTGAACCAGCGGCGCAGCTCCTCCTCGGCATGGGATGCCCACATTACCGCGCGGTGCATCAGGCGCGCGTTCTGCGGGCTGTAGGGCAGGCCGCTCACATAAACCGCGCGTCCCTTGCCCGCATCGTTGACGCTCAGCTGCACATCGCCATCGCGCTTGATGAGCACCTGCGTGCCTTCCAGCGCATACACACCCTTCTTGCCCTCGCCGAAGTTGACGGGCTCGCTGGCGTCCTCCAGCAGGAAGTGCTCAGGATGCTCCTGCTGGTTAAACTTTCCGTAGCCCAGGGTAAAGCCCGTTTCCTTTTCCACACCCAGCACCGAGGCCAGCTGGAAATAATGGCCCTGATACTGATGGCCGCTGGGCTCGCCCACGCCGATAAAGCCGCCGCCGCCAAGCACAAAGCCACGGATGGCGGACGCAACCTGTGGGTTTTCCCACCAGCGGCCGCCGGTATGGGCGGTATCGCCGTCGCCCACGCAGATGAGCACATCCAGGCTGTTGAGGAGATCGGGCTGCTTCCCGATATCCTCAAAACTGATAAAGGCCACGTCAAACGGCGCACCGCTGAGCGCCTCGATCACGCCGGCGTAGCTGTAGTTCTCCTTCTGGTACAGGGCATGGTGCACCATGTGGCAGCCCCAGGAGCGCGCCTTGCCCCAGCAGTTGAGCACGGCCACACGCTTCAGACACACGGGCCGGCCGCCCTGGATGTTTTGGTAGAGCTGACGGAACTCGTTGCACACGCTCTCCACATAATCGAGGAACTCCGGAAACTGGCACGCCAGCTTCAGATAGCCGCCGTAGCCGATGCGGTCGATGGGCTTGCGCAGGATGGCGCGGCGGGCGGTGAGCCAGTTGTCTCGCGCCTCGCCTACGGGGTCGCCGCCCTCGTGGAAAGTATCGGGGAAGAAGTAGGGCAAAAAGCGGCCCTCGGTGTATTTGACGCCAGGGATGTCGCTGATGAGACGCAGCGTGCTGCCGTTTCCGACGCTGCCCACCACCGCGTCCAGCCCGATGCCGGCAAACTCCGGCATATACGGTTCCGTGCCGATCCAATGGTCGCCCAGGAACATCATGGCTTCGCGTCCATACTCGTGGGTGATGTCCACGAACTCCCTGGCCAATGCTGCGACCTCTCGCCGCTGGAAAGCCTGGAAGTCCAGGTATTCCCTGCCGGGCACGCGGTACTGGTTGTTGTAGTAGCCCTGATCGACGATATACTCAGGCCGGAAGGGATAGCCCACTTCCTTTTCAAACCGCTCGAGAATGTAGGGGGACACCGAGGCCGAATAGCCGTACCAGTCCACATACTTCTGCCGCTTAAGCTCGTCAAAGACCAAGGTAAATTGATGGAAGAACGTGGTGTAGCGCACCACATTCACATAAGGATGGCTTTCCAGAAAGGCGCGCAGGCGCTTGAGGCTGAACGCATGCGTCTTTGGCTGGCGCACATCGAAGGTGATCTGGTGCTCAAAGTCCTTCCACCCGTTGACGATGGCATTGTACATGTGCACCGGGTCCCAGATGAGGTAGCATAGAAAGCTGACCGTGTACTCATGGTAGGGTTTGGCGCGATGGATGGTCACTGCGCCGTCGGCATAGGACCATTGCGCCGTGTCCACGACCGTGCCCTCGGTGCGGTCCATGACCTCCCACCAGCGACGGATGTCGTCACGGGCGTTGACCTGCATCAGCTCGGGCGACACGCCCTGCATCAGCGGAATGCGCAGCTCCGAAGCCGTCGCCGTATGAAAGCCCGTCATGATGTAGCACTGCTGCACCTCATCCGGATTCTGACGGGCCCAGTCATTATCCTTGCGGGTGGTGTAATAGGTGGCATATACCTTTGCTCCGGTGGAGCGAAGCGCCTCGGGAAAGTCCGTTCCGTCGCAGTCGCGCAGGGCGTCCGCGCTCCAGCGTTCCATCAGCTTAAGGGTATCGCTCACCACGTCCACATCCGTGGGAATGGTTACCCGGCCCGTCAAGCGGTTGTCCTTATCCATTCAGGTCACCTCAACGATTTCTTCGGTTGTAATCCCAGATGATGACGAGCATGCCCACAATCCCCGCGGCCATCTCGCCCAGATTGGCATAGGAAACGCTCCGCTGTCCGTGCATCACCAGTCCGCAGAAAAACAGGAACAGGATCACGCGCACCGCGGTAAGAATCCGCTGCTTCGTGTATTCCATCGCTCACTCATCCTTTCAGGCCGCCCAGGGTCATGCCCTGCGTCAGCTTTTTCTGCACGCAGATATAGAGGATCAGCGTGGGCAGCATCACCAGCACCAGGCCGGCGTACATCTGTCCGTACTGGGCCGCCGCGTTCTGTGCTTTCATCAGGTTCATCAGGCCCACCGGCAGGGTCTTGGGCCCCTTGGGGTCGGTCAGCAGCGTCATGGCAATGATATATTCGTTCCAGAAGGAGAGGAAGTTAAAGAGGATCACGGTCACGATGCTGGGCTTTGCCATGGGGAAGATCACCTTCACCATGGTGCGCGTATAGGAAGCGCCGTCGATATAGGCGGCTTCCTCATAGGCTTTGGGCAGCGTGGCGAAGTAGCCGGACAACAGGTAAATCGTGAAGGGCAAGGCTGTGGACGCATACACCACCGCCAGCATCACGATGTTATTGAGGAACAATCCGTCGATTCCGATGCCCCGCAGCGCCTTGTCCGCATCCACGAACATCAGAAAGATGGGCACGACGATGTAGTTGACGTTGATGAACAATCCGCCCATGAACAGGGTGTTGAGCAGCTTGACGCCCCGAAAGCGGAAGCGGCTGAGCACATAGGCGGCGGGCAGCGCCACCACCAGCAGCAGCGCCAGCGCGATGGCTGTGGTCAGCACGGAGTTGAGCATGAACTCACCCATGCGGGCCGTGGTCCAGGCATCCACGAAATTCTGCCAGTGCACGCCCAGAGGGAGCGCCCAGGGGCTGCCGTAGAACTCGGCATTCTGCTTGATGGAAGCCATGAACACCCAGGCCACGGGCACCAGAATGCAGATGGCCAGCACGGCCAGCACCACGTAGATGAAAATGTGATAGAGCTGTTCGCCGGTGAAGCGAGGCTTGCGCTTTTCTTGCATGTTGCCGCCTCCTTAGTATTCCAGCACATCGCGCCTGGTGATGGCGTTGATGATGGCGCTGAGCGCGAAGGAAAACGCGAACACCACCACGCCGATTGCCATGCCGTAGCCGTAGGAGGAGTTGGTGTACGCCTGCTTGTACATGTAACTGAGAAATACCTCGGTGCTTCCGTCCGGACCGCCGGAGGTCATGGCCTTGACGAACATGAAACTCATGTTGATGGTGGAGATGATAAAGAAGGTAAGGGTGGTGCGCAGGTTGGTCCAGATCAGCGGCAGGGTGATGTGGAAGAACTGGTGGATGCGCCCTGCTCCCTCCAGATTGGCCGATTCATACAGCGATTCCGGGATGGAGGCCATGGAAGCCATATACATGACCATGTAGTAGCCGATGGCCTGCCAGATCATGGCGCCGGCCAGGCTGTAAATCACGATGCTCTGATCGCCCAGCCAGTAGACGGGTTCCGCATCCGCCCCGCGAAACAGCGCCAGAATGGAATTGAGCATACCGTTGTTGGCGTCATAAATGGCGGAGAAAATGGCGCTGATGATGACGATGGAGAGAATGTTGGGAATATAGAACACCACGCGAAAGAAGTTTTGCCCCTTGATCTTTTCGCGGGACAGAATGGCTGCAAAAATGATGGCCAGCGACATGGTGATCACACTGACAACCACGATCAAAAGCAGCGTATTTTCCACGGATTGCAGGAACTTCATATCCCGGAAGAGTTTGGTGAAGTTTTCAAAGCCTACAAACGTGCGCCTGGACGAAAAGCCGCCCCATTTGTACAGGGACATGCGGAAGATATTGAAGGTAGGCAGAATCATGAAGACAAAGAACAGAAGCACCGCCGGCAGCACGCACATCGCGATGAACCTGCCTCTCCCCTTTTGCTTATCCAAAGCGTTTCCTCCTCTCAGGGGCCTGACCGATGAGAAAGGCCGCGGCGAGCAGCTTCCTGCTTGCCGCGGCCAACGGATGGCGGACCTTACTTGAGCGCCTGGCGCAGCAGATCGCTGTCGGTCTTGATCTGCTCAATCCACTGCTCCTCGGTCTTGTCGCCGCTGACCAGAGAGTTGATCGTGCCAAACACCGTATCGGCAAAGTTCACACCCTCGACGGGATCGGTGGCGGCAAAGCTGCCCAGAGCGGCCTTTGCGCCGTTGTCATAGATGGAGTAGTAGATCTTGTTGTCGCCTTCCAGCTTATCGGCAAAGCCGACGATGGGCTGGATGGCGCCAACCTTGGCGAAGATTTCGGCGGCCACGTCGGAGTACATGAAAGCCACAAACTGCTTGGCGGCATCCTTGTTGACGGCCTCGGAGGGAATCCAGAGCTGCTCGAACCAGGTGTAGCTGTAGCGGTCGCCGCCTTCGGTCACGGCGGGCAGAGCGGTGAATCCCCACTTGAAGCCCTCCGCGCGGGGCGCGTCAGCCATTTCGCCGATCACCCAGTTGCCGTTGGGCATAAAGAGCGCCTTGTTGTCCAGAATCAGCTGCTGGTTCTTGGTGAAGTTATCGTTGTTGGCGTTGGAGGGAACGGACTTCTCGGTGTAGGTAGCCAGCTTGGCGACGATGTCAAAGGCGAGCTGCGCTTCCTCGGTGTCCCAGATGCCCTCGGCGTAGTTGGTCGCCTGGGTGAAGAACTCGGGGCCGCCGCACTCGTAGAGCAGCGCGTAGAAGAACGCGTCGAAGTAGCCGGCGGTCGGATAGGCGAACAGCGCGATGCCCTCGGCAGCGGCCACGTCGCCCAGCGCCCACATCTCATCCCAGGTCTCGGGCACTTCCCAGCCCTTTTCCTCAAACAGGCCGGCGTTGTAGAACAGGCCGCAGGGGCTGTAGAACATGGGAGCCATGTAGGTCTTGCCGTCGCCGTAGGGATTGGTCAGGGAGCTCTCGGTGAAGCCGCCGGCGATCTTCTCGCTCACCAGCTTGTCTTCGCCGGGCACGGTCATGCTCAGCACGTCGGTGATGTCCTCCAGCATGTTTTCCTTGATGAGGGTTTCGGTCAGCGCGGCGGGACGGCCGGTGGCCAGGTGCACCACATCCGGGAAATCGCCGGCCTTCATGGGCGCGGAGATGACATCCTCCAGGTTTTTGTCGGTCACCAGGTCCACCTGGATGCCGGTGAGCTCGGTGAACGCGGCGGTGACTTCCTGCCAGATCTCAGAGCCGTAAGCGGTCTCGATCGCGGCCACGCTCAGGGTGGTGCCTTCGGCCATCGCGGTGATGCTCAGGCCGAGCGCCAGGATCAGCGCAAGGAACAGGCTGACAAGTTTTTTCATGAACAAACGCCTCCTTCGTTGCATAGAACGGTCAAGTTGCACAAGAGCATGCGCCCTTTTCATGGCAATATTGTAGCACACGGTCCAAAGAGGAGCCATTCAATTCATTGCTGTATATTTTAGGTTTTTTGCGTTTGGGTCGCCATCACCGGCCGGTGGTTCCAGCACGCAAAATGCCCTTCCCTCCATCACGGGAAGAGACGTTCAAAAAAAGCGGAGCTTCCAACGCCCCGCGAAAAAAATCGGAAAACGGCCCCTCACTCCACGACCGTCACGATCTGTGCCTCCCGGAAGCGCCTGCGAAAGCCGTAGGCCTCCAGCTCCGCGTCCGTATAAAACGCGCCGGCTGCATGCCAGCCAAAGCCGAAAGAATCACAGCCCAGCGCCTGCAGCTTCTCCAGCACGGCCTGCACCTCGTCCCGGCTCTCGGCCAGGGCGCCGTCCCCGGGCAAAAACAGCTGAAGCTGAAGCTGCTCGCCGTCGATGGACACGGCACGCCGCCCCTCAATCATGGCCAGCGTGGCGATCTGCGTCTCCCGCGCGGTCAGAATACCGCTGACGCGCCCCTCGCTCACGGCGGCGCTGCCCAAATATTCCACGGGGTTGACGCTGGTCTGGGGCAGAAGGCCTGCCAAAATGTCCTCCGGCAGCATCGCGCCGGACCAGGGCTCGCCTCCGGCAAAGGCGGCGGCGTCCGTTCCCGAGCCGCCTCCGCCGCTCTGGCCCGAGCCGCCCTGCTGGCCACCGGATGCCTCTCCCTGGCTCTTATCCTGCTCAGGCACCAGATTCTGGTTTATCGCACAGATGCACACAAGCGGGTCCGCCTTCCCGTCGCCAAGCTCCTGCACGCAAGCTGAAAGGCTGCTGTAGGGCAGCATGCTCTCCTGGCGCAGCTGTTCAAACAGCAGGTTGAGATGCGTGCTCAGGCGCATGCCCAGGTCCGGCTTCTGGGCGGCCATCACCTCGGCCGCGTTGCCCAGCGCCACCATCACATACGCATCGGGCCGCATGCTGGGCATCTCAAAGAGCGTGCGCAGCAGCGGGCGCAGGTGCGTGGTGGCCGCCAGATCATAGCTGACCAGGCACAGGCGCACCTGCGAAAAGTTGAAGGGATAGGGCGTGGAGGCGGACAGCACGCGCATCGCGTCGGCAAAGCTGTCTCCTGTGGCGGTCAGCACATCGTAGGCCGCCGCCCCGCTTTCGGTGC
>LHCFC04200__coassemble_1307_pt1 | contig 12449 bp, 9 predicted proteins | sample LHCFC04200__metabat2_high_PE_024 | metagenome-assembled genome bin LHCFC04200 | reverse complement strand
ACAGCAAAGCCGGCATAAAAATGTAATGTTTGGCATAATAATAAGCCATATCACGTCATGTTGATCTTTTCCAGAAACGTGATATACTATATGCGGTGGACTTTTCCACGACGAACCAAGAAATGAGGTGAATGTCCATGACTGTTACCAACATGGAGCAGAGTGCCTATACATTGGAATCGCTTCGCAATAAGAAGGGCTTCATCTGCGATATGGACGGCGTGATCTATCACGGCAATCTGCTTTTGCCCGGCGTTCGGGAGTTTGTTGATTTTTTGAAGCGGGAAAACAAGAAATTCCTGTTTTTGACCAATTCCAGCGAACGCGCGCCAAAGGAACTGCAGCAAAAGCTGGAGCGCCTGGGCCTGGAGGTGGATGAAAAACACTTCTATACAAGCGCGTTAAGCACGGCTGCCTTCCTCAAGCAGCAATGTCCCGGCGGGAGCGCCTATGTCATCGGCGAGCCCGGTCTGGTGGGCGCTTTGTACGAAGCGGGCTTTACCATGAACGAGGTCAATCCCGACTATGTGGTGATGGGCGAGACCCACGCCTACAGCTTTGAAAAAATCGAGCGGGCGGTGCAGCTGGTGCGCGCCGGCGCCAAGCTGATCGGCACCAATCCGGACCTGACCGGTCCTGTGGAGGGCGGCATCGTGCCGGCCTGCAAGGCGCTGATGAGCCCCATCGAGCTGGCCACGGGCCGCAATGCCTATTACCTGGGCAAGCCCAATCCGCTGATGATGCGCCATGGCCTGAGCCTGCTGGGCGTGTCGCCGGAGGAATGCGCCATTATCGGCGACCGTATGGATACCGATATCGTCGCGGGCGTGGAGTGCGGCATCGATACCGTGCTGGTGCTCAGCGGCGTGACCACCGAGCATGAGATGCGCAAATTTCCCTACCGGCCGCGCTATGTGCTCAGCGGCGTAGGCGATATTGTGCCGAAGAGTGCGACGGCAAAGAAAAAATAGGTTTTCGGAAATGGAATGCCCCGCGGATTGGCACGTCCGCGGGGCATGTTTCGTTGCCTTGTCCATTCAGCGCCGGTCCACCACGGGGGCGTCGCCCCGGTCGTTGAGATACCGGTCGATGATAAAGCGCGGGCGCGCCTTGGACTCGTTGTAGATCTTGCCGGCGTATTCCCCGATCACACCCAGGGACAGAAGCTGGATGCCGCCGATGAGCCAGATGGAGGCCAGGGTAGACGTCCATCCCAGCACCGCATGCCCGGCAATCCAGGATACCAGCGTATAGAGCAGCATCAGCAGCGAAATCATGAAGATAATCACGCCCACCGTGGTGATAAGCCGCAGGGGTTTTACGGAAAAGCTGGTGATGCCGTCAATGGCAAAAGCCAGCATCTTTTTGAAGGGATACTTGCTCTCTCCCGCAAAGCGTTCGCTGCGGTCGTAGGTCACCACATCGCTTTGAAAGCCGACCAGGGGCGCCAGCCCGCGCAGGAACAGATTGACCTCGCCAAACTGCGAAAGCGCCTCCAGCGCCCGCGCGCTCATGAGGCGGTAATCCGCGTGGTTATAGGTGATATCCACGCCCAGCGCCTTCATCAGGCGATAGAACATCAGCGCCGTGCCGCGCTTGAAGGCGGTATCGGTATCGCGCCGGTTGCGCACGCCATAGACCACATCGCATCCTTCCCGGTACTTTTCGATAAAGCGGTCCATGGCATCCATATCGTCCTGCAAATCCGCATCCATCGAAATGGACATGTCGCAGCGGCCCCGCGCGGTCATCAGCCCGGCCAGCAACGCGTTCTGGTGGCCCCGGTTGCGGCTGAGCTTGACCCCCTCAAACAGCGGGTTTTCCTTGTGCAGGGCGCTGATCAGCTCCCAGGTGCGGTCGCGGCTGCCGTCATCCACCAGAAGGACGCGGCTCTCCGGCGAGATCAGGCCCTTCCGGGTCAGCTCAGCCATCTTTTCCACAAGCCTGCGCGAGGTTTCCGGCAGCACCTCCTCCTCGTTGTAACAGGGGATAACCACCATCAATTTGTCGGCCATTGATTTGCGTCCTCCTCTACTGTATGGTAAACGCCGAGGAAATCACCGTCACGGCGGCGTCGTTCATCACAGCCTCCGCGCGCACGCGGTAGACACCCGGTTCAGCCGCGGTTCCGTCCTTGAGACGGCCGTCCCAGTACAGCACCGTACCCTCCGGGTTCATCTGCATGGGACGGGTGCTCTGGCGGTGGCACAGGCGGTAGACAACCCGGTCCTCCTCATCCAAAATGCTTACGCTGAGCGCACAGGGATATTCGTGCCCGATAAAGATGCTCAGTTCACGCCCGCCGGAGGGATCAAACGTTTCGGCCACGGAGGCGGTCAGAACCATATCCGTCGCGTCTGGAGGAATGCTGATGACGCGGCCGGCGTGCACCGTCAGCCTGCCCTGATCGATGGTGACCAGCTGCACCATCGCGTAGCCATACACCCCCTCGTCCAGCTCGCCCAAAGTGAGGGCGCGCACCTTTCGGCCCGCGGAGATGGCGCCGGGCTGGTCGCCGTAGGCGGTGAAGCGCTCGGCCTCGTCATAAATCAGCTGTGCATGCTCAAACTCCCATTTGCCGTCGCGCTGGTAGACCACCTGATAAGCCACGCGCACCGGGCGCATGGCAATAAATTCAATGGTGATCTGCCGCGAGGAACGGCTGAGCGTGGTGCCCGAAAAGGTCACATCCATGATGGGTGCGCGGGCCAGACCCGTAGGCAGGGGCTGGGAGACATCGTAGCGAAAGACCACAAAATCATCCGACTGCGGATACACCTGCGGGGTGGAGGCGGCATGGTTGAGCACCAGGTATTCGTAGAGCTCGCTGAGCACCACGCAGCCGTCGCGGTTCTGGTCGGCGGGGTATCCGTAAGCGGCGCTCAGGCTCTGCGCCAGCGCCTGCGTAAAGTAGAAGGAACCCTGGCCGGCCATGCCGCTTTCGTTTTGATCGTCCACGCTCCAGTACCAGCTTTCCTCCAGCGCCCCGCTGGAGGTGAGCACCTTGAAATCGTCGCCCAGAAAGTGGACCTCCTGCGGAAGCGAGGGGAGTCCCTTGCCGATAAACGCTCCTGAATTGCATGCATCCAAAATGATTACCTTGGTGCCCAGGATGCCGTCGAAGGCCGCTTCCAGCTGCGCGGGGGTGATGCCGTTTTCGGTCTGTCCGTCGCTGAGCAAAAGCAGCGGCTCCTGCCCGCTGGCAGGATCATACACCCCGTGCGTGGACAGGTAGAGATAGCACACGTCATTTTTTCCGGCCGCGCCGAACGTCTTTTGAACCAGAGCGGTCAGCTGCTCGACCGTGGTCACCGGGTTGGGCGGGACGATGATGGCGCGGAAGGGATTGAGCGCGCCCTGAAAGATCTCCTGCATGGCGTTGACGTTGTTTGTGGAGCTGGGATAGGTATCCGCGCGGGAGACAAAATGGTCCACGCCGATGAGCAGCGCATATTCGCTGCGGCTTTGCGCATCAAGAAGCGCAGAGGCCTCGTCCTGCGTCACAGCGTCGGATGCGCGCCCCGCGCGGATAGGCGCAAGGGCGAACAGCATCGCCAGCACGCAAACCAGCGTGCGCAGCCGCCTGACGCGCATGAACGTCCCTCCCCTCCCGGTTCAAGCAGAACACAATTCAACGCCTATTGTACACCATTTGTCTTCGTTCGTACAGAGCCGAGGCCTTCGCGGAAGAAGTTACAAAATCGGGCTGCGGCTGAATCCCTGCCAGAAGGCGGCCTCTTCCTGAGAAAAGGCCTGCGGATCATTGGCCGCCTGTTCCTCGGTCACGACTCCCTCCCACAGCACGCGATATCCGCCCTGCCCGTCCGGCTCGGTCACACGCACGGACATGCGGTCGTGATAGGTCGTGGTGACAACGGCGCCAGTCTGCCCGTCCACTGCCATCTGATGGTACTCCTCGCTCACCGCGCTGCGCACAAGGCGCAGGTCGGTTCCCTCCCACCGGTAGAGCCGGCGGTGGTGAAGTCCGCCTACCCAGCCGTCGTTGGAACTGGCCAGCACGAGCCCGTCTCCGGCCAGCAGCTCGTAGTTGGGAAGACCCGTATCATCGCCTGCATCCCAGCCGGCACGCACATAGTTTTCGCCATCCCATACAAAGAAGAGAAACCAGGTGTTGCTGGCGCCCTGGGCAGAGATAACCACGATGTCCTCCATGCCGTCGAAATTCACGTCCCGGCAGGTTACAAACGCTTCCTCTTCCTTGGAGAGATAGTACAGCGCCTGGCCGTTTGGCGCCTCGATGCGGTGGATGTAGCGGTCGCCGTACATGCCATCCCGGCCCACCACCTCGGCCGGCGCGGCCGCCGGCAGCAGCAGGAGAACCAAAAGCAGGGAACAAAGCCGCTTTTTCATATTCATCTATCTCCTTTGCCTCGTTGTCATATTCTCGTGGGACCATGCGATCCATTGCATCAGCTGCCCGTCTATGTCCGCCGGGTCCGCCACCTGTACATGATGCGTATAGCGCCCCGGCGCGGGGTTGGCAACCGCAAACAGCCGCGGGCTCTCAAGCGGCGCGCTCAAACCGAAAGCGACCATCAGGCCGCCGCCGCGCCTCCGGGGGCGGGAGGCGAACAGGTATCCCCGCGGATCGGAAAAGGTGATCTGCGTCTTTTGCACTCGCAGGGCGCTGGAAGGCCAGCGCGCCATGACCCGTTCAAAAAGCAGCTCGAACAGGGCCAGTCCCAGCGGTTCGCGGTCAAAAAAGAACAGGATATCATCTGTCACGCGCCCTCCCCCCCTTCGAGCAAACGGCCTTTTGCCCCGCCTGTCAAACCGTTAACAATCAGTATACCAAAAATGATGGCCTTTGTCACGAGCGCTTCGCACCGGGCATAAGTTTTACGTTTGCTACACCGAGGGATGATCCGCATGCCTTGTTTGCCAATTCACACCTGTGGTATAATAAAGGGTACAACAAACCTGGGCGTGCCGGCCGTGCCGCCCCGATGGAGGTCTCATGAGCGACACGCGCAAGCAGACGGTATTGCTGGTGGATGGGTATAGTCTGATTTTTCGGGGCTTTCACGCCCTTCCGCTGCTTACCGCTCCGGACGGAACCTATACCAATGCCGTGCATGGCTTTTTCAGCATGCTGATCAAGGCGCTGGGCGAATACCGCCCGGATGGGCTGTGCGTGATGATGGACATGCACGCTCCCACCTTCCGCCACACCCTCTACGACGGCTACAAGGCCACCCGCAAGCCCATGCCGGAGGAACTGCGGCCCCAGCTGCCTCTGGTGCGAAAGATGCTGGAAGCCATGCATGTGCGCATCTGCGAGCTGGAGGGCTACGAAGCGGACGATCTGCTGGGAACCGCCGCGCGCCTGGCCAACGAGCGGGGCATTCACGCCTATGTGCTCACAGGCGATCGCGACAGCCTGCAGCTGGTGGGCGGGGAGACGGAAATCATCCTCACCCGCAAGGGCATCACCGAAAGCCTGCTGTTGGACGCGCAGGGCGTATATGATACCTATGGCTTCACCCCGGCGCAGGTACCTGACATGAAGGGCCTCATGGGCGATGCCAGCGACAATATTCCCGGCATTCCAGGTATCGGGGAAAAGACGGCGCTCAAGCTCATCACCCAGTACGGCTCGCTGGACGGCGTGCTGGAGCATGCGGATCAGGTGAAGGGCAAGCTGGGCGAAAAGCTGCGTGCCGGACGCGATCTGGCGCTGCTCAGCCGCGAGCTGGGCACTATCTGCCGCAGCGCGCCCCTGGAGATCGACTTTGACCGCTGCCGCTGGGATGAAATGGCGCTGGGCGAGCCCCTTTTGGAGCAATATGGGCTCAAGACCATCAGCCGCAGCATCGCCGCCCTGCTGGGCGGAGAAACTCCCGCGCCCACGCAGGTGGAGGCGCGCAGCACCGCTGCCAGCCGCCGCGCCGCCGGAAAGGACGCCAAGCCGTCTTCCGCGCCCGCTGTAATGGCCGTGGAGCCGGAGAAGGACCTGCCCTCTCCCCCGCCGCTGGCCGGCGAACAGACGCTGACCACGGAGGAGGAAATCCGCGCGGCCGCGCAGGCGCTGCTTGCCCGGAAGCCCGAATGGCTGGCCCTGTGCCAGACGGAGGACGAAATCACCCTGCTGGCGCCGGATATGCTTTTGCGGCGCATGCCTATTTTGCACGATCTGACCGGCGCGGGCCTGTACGACGATCAGATTTGCCAGGGGCTGAAGAAGCTGTTTTCGCAGACTCCCTTTGTGGTGCATGGCGCTAAGGCGCTATGGCGGCTTCTGGACCGCTACCGCCTGCCCCTGCCTGTGGTGAAGCATGATACCATGATCGCCGCTTATCTGCTGCATACGGCGCAGAAGGATTATTCCCTGCCCCTGTCGCTGAGCGCCGAGCACGGCGGGGCGGCGTTCCCCTCGCCCACCGCCTACGACGTGTATGCGTTGTTCCTCAGGCAGCAGAAGCGGCTGGAGGTGCGCGGCCTGCAGGCTTTGCTTCGGGATATGGAGCAGCCGCTCACCCGCGTGCTGTTTGATATGGAACGGGTGGGCTTTCTGGTGGATGAGGGCGTGCTCCGTCAGCTGAGCGCCTGGTTCAGCCGCGAAATCGAGGAATGCCGAGCCGCCGTGTACGCCTCCGCAGGCGTGGGAGAGTTCAACCTCAACAGCCCCAAGCAGCTGGGCGAAGTGCTCTTTGACAAGCTGGGCCTGCCCGCCCCACAGAAAAAAAGTCAGAGCGGCTATTCCACCACTGCCGAGGTGCTGGAGGGGCTGGCGCCCTATCACCCCATGATCGAGCCGCTGCTTCGGTACCGCAGGATGGCCAAGCTGCAAAGTACTTATGTCGAAGGCCTGACCAAGCTGCGCGGAAGCGACGGACGCGTGCATACCACCTTTGATCAGACCGCTACCGTCACGGGCCGTATTTCCAGCCTGGAGCCCAATCTGCAGAACATCCCCATCCGCACCGAGGAGGGGCGTGAGATCCGCCGCGCCTTTGTGGCGGGCGAGGGAAACGTGCTGCTGGATGCGGATTACAGCCAGATCGAGCTGCGCGTGCTGGCCCATATGAGCGGCGATTCCGCCATGTGTGACGCATTCCGGCGCGGCCAGGACATTCACACCCGCACGGCCGCGGAGATTCACGGCGTGCCCATGGACCAGGTCACCCCTGAGATGCGCCGTTCCGCAAAGGCCGTGAATTTCGGAATTGTGTACGGGATCAGCGGCTTTGGCCTGGCGCGCAACGCACACATCACCCGGCGGGAGGCCGATGGCTTTATCAGGACATATTTTGAGCGTTACCCCGGCGTGCGCGCCTTCATGGACGCGTGCGTGGAAAAGGGGCGCGCTTTGGGGTATGCCGAAACACTCTTTGGCCGCCGGCGGGAGCTGTTCGAGCTGGCCAGCCCCAACCGCAACGTACGCAGCTTCGGCGAGCGCGCCGCCATGAATACGCCTGTCCAGGGCACGGCGGCGGATATCATCAAGCTGGCCATGGTGCAGGTGGCGCGGCGGCTCGAGGAAGGCGGTTACCGCGCGCGGCTGATTTTGCAGGTGCACGACGAGCTGGTGGTGGAATGCCCCCTCGCAGAGGCGGACGAAGTCAGCGCCCTGGTGCAAAGCACCATGGAGGGCGTGGTCAGCCTCAAAGTGCCGCTGCTGGCCGAGGTATCGCGCGGCAGCGACTGGGAAAAGGCGCACTGATTCCGGGAGGGGTGCTTTTCCGGATCCAGCATAGATAGAAAGGGGTTCTGCAAATGAAGATCATCGGTCTGACCGGCGGTATCGCCTGCGGAAAGTCCACGATCGCAAGCCTTCTGAAAAGCATGGGCGCGTCCATCGTGGATGCGGACGCCATCAACGCTCAGCTCACCGCGCCGGGAGGCGAAGCGCTGCCGCTGATTCATGAAGCGTTCGGTGACTTTGTGTTCTATCCGGACGGAACGCTCAACCGCCCCGTGCTCAGCTCGATTGTGTTTGGGAACGAGGACGCGCTGCAGCGCCTCAACGCCGCCACGCATCCCCTGATTCAGAAGCACATGCTCGAGCAGATCGAAACCTGCCGGAAAATGGGCGCGCTGGTCGTTGTATTGGATGTGCCCCTGCTTTTTGAAACGGGTCTGAGCAGCCTGGCGGATGTGACCGTGTGCGCCTCCGCACCTGAAGAAAAGCAGATGGAGCGTCTCAAGACCCGCAGCGGCCTGGACCGCGAGCAGGCGCTGCGCCGCATCCACAGCCAGTGGCCCCTTTCGGAAAAGGAGCGCCGCAGCGACATCATCATCCATACCGACAAGCCCATGGAAGAACTTCGCCGCGAGGTGCACGCCCTCTATCTGCAGTGGAGCAACCCGGAATTCTCACTCTGAAAGGAATTGTCATGAACGTTCGTCCCGTCTTTTTCCGCAGCCCGGACGATGACGGCGCGCCGCCGGACTACAGCTATGTGCCTTCCGTCAGCGAAGGCCGGCGCAGGCAGCAGGAGCAGGCGATTCATCAAAAGGACTCGCCCTCTGCCCCCATCGTGCGGCACCGCGCCGCGCCCTACGAACGGGACGCGGTGGATATCTACGGCACGCGGGCCCGAAGAGTGCCCGCGGAGCCGGAGGCGCCCACCCGCCGTACCGTGATGAAAAAGCTTCCCTCCGCAGCGGACGGCCCCGCGCCTGCGCAAAGCATCGCCTATCCCGAAGATTACGCCATCCCCGATAACCCGTTCGACCCGCCTCCGGAAGCGCCCCGGCTGCCCCGGCGCACCCGCAGCGCCCGTCCCGCCTCCCAAACCGCAGAGGACGCCGGGCGGTCCGAGGCGGACGGAACCTCTCCGGCCGCGCACGCCGGGGCGCCTGCCGCAACCACGGTGAATGCCCCCGGTACGGGCGCGCGCATCGCCATGCCCGCCGATCCTCCCGTCATGGTGGCGGAGGACGGCTCACGCTACGAGCCTCCGGCCCGCCCGGACATGCCCGAATGGCTGCGCGTGGCACAGCAGAACAATTTGCCGCTGCGCCGCCCCGAAGGCCCGCGCGTACAGGCCGCGCCGCCCTCCCAAGAGGCACCCGCGCCTACGGATCTGCTGGGCCGGCCCCTGCGCCGCCGCACGCCCGCGCAGCCTCGCCCCTCCGGCCCGCTTCCCCAGACCATGGCGGATTACGAGCAGGCAGGCTATCCCCGTCAGCTGCTTCAGGAGCAGCTGCAGCTGGAACGCCGGCAGGCCGAGCAGCCCGTGCACCGGCGGCACGGCGCGCAGTATGCCGTGAGCCGGCAACGCGAAGCCGCCAAAAGCGAGAGCGCTCCCCCGCCCGCTTCACGCCGGTCCTATCCGCCGGACCGTGCCCAGTGGGGAAGGCGCGAGGCCCGTTCCTCCGCGCCCATACAGGAGACGTTGCAGCCCGCGCCCCAGGCGGATCGGGCGCAGGCCTATGCCGCCGCCCGGTTTGAGCCCGCGGATACCCATCCGGTGAGGGCTTATGCCGCCCGCTTGGGATACGGCGACCTGGACGTTCCCCTGCCGGACCCCTCCGCCCCCCTCGAGCCGGATCAGGGCTGGCATGTGGAGGCGGAGGAAGAACAGGAACCGCGCCGCGCCCGGATTTCCATCCCGTGGCTGGGCATCGCGGCGTTTGCATGCGTGTTTGCGGCCATCGGGCTGTGGATTGCCCGCATGAGCATGGACCGGCAGACCGAGCAGGTGCTTGCCGCCCGCGCGGCCCAGGAGGAGGCGATCCGGGAGGCCCACCCCCTGCGCTATGAGGAACTTATCGAGGAGAAGGCCGGCAAATACAACCTTTCTCCCGCCTTTGTGGCGGCCATCGTGCTCAACGAGAGTTCCTTCCGGCCCGACGCGGAAAGCAGTGTGGGCGCGCGGGGCCTGATGCAGCTGATGGAGGACACCGCCGGCTGGATCTATGAAAAGATGGGCGGCACCGGAGCGTACAGCTTCGACAGCATGTACGACGCGGAAACCAACGTGGAATATGGCTGCTGGTATCTGAACTTTTTAAGCGAACGCTTCCGGGGCGACCCGGTGCTGGTGGCCGCCAGCTTCCACGCGGGCCAGGGCGAGGTGCAGAACTGGCTCAACGATTCGCGCTACAGCCAGGATGGCCTGACCATTGCGCTGGAGAACATGATCGACGGTCCTACCAAGCAGTACGCCACCCGTGTCCTGAACGACTATGCCGCCTATAAGCGGATTTATTACGAAGCCACGGAGGATGATGCATGAAACGAGTTCTTTGCCTGCTGCTTTGTCTGATGCTTGTGCCCCTGTCCGCCTTCGGCGAAAACGTCGAGGACTCTCTCATTGTGGGCATGATTTCCACCCGCACCACGGAGATTCGTCCCCTCACGCCGCAGGAGCGCGATATTGTGTCCCTGTATGGCGTGGTGTATGAAAGCCTGGTCGCCGTGGACGACAACGGCCTGCCTCAGCCCCTGCTGGCCGAAAGCTGGACCGAGAGCGGCGGGGGCCAGACCTGGACCTTCACCCTGCGCGAGAACATCACCTTTTCGGACGGCACGCCGCTCACCGCGCAGGACGTGGTAGCCAGCGGGCAGTATATCCTGAACCTGGCCAAGAACGACCAGGGCCTGGACCGCGGCTTTTACGGCAACATCCGCTATATGGTGTCCTCCTTCACCGCGCAGGATGACCGCACCGTGGTGGTCAAGGCCGCGCGCGATTATTACGGCCTGCTTTACAGCATGACCTTCCCCGTGGTGCCGGCCTCCCAGGTGGAAATGGCCAACCCCGTGGGCACGGGTCCCTATGTCATCAGCAGCTTTGAGCCTGCCAGCTACATGCTTCTCAGCGCCAACCCCGCCTGGTGGCAGACCCAGCCCCAGGTGCAGGAAATCACCGTTACCTTCTATCCCAACAACAAGGACATGATCAACGCCTATGAGTACGGCCGCGTGGATACGGTGTTCACCCGTTCGGTGGCGGCCGCGCAGTACAAGAGCGGCATCAATTCGCTTTCCATTTCCTATTCGACGCGCCAGCTGGAGGTGTTGCTCATCAACCACCGCGAGCGTTCCTTCCCGCTGGACAGCCTCAAGGTGCGCCAGGCCATCCGCTATGCCATCAACGTCGATTCCATTTCGCAAAACGTCTATATGGGCATGACCACCGACGCCGATACCCCCATTCCGTCGGACAGCTGGCTGTACTACGATCAGGAGAGCACCTTCGTCTACAATCCCGACAAGGCGAAAGAGCTTTTAGCCGAGGACGGGTGGGTGGACCTGGACAACAACGGCATCCTGGACAAGCCCGTGGAGGGCGCGGAGGAGCCCAAGCATTTGGTGCTGGGCCTGTGGGTGTACGAAGACCCGGAAAACGACGTGCGCTTTGAAACCGCCAACATGATCTCTGACATGCTCGCAGAGGTGGGCATCAGCATCCATATTGAAACCGTCAGCTATGACGAGTGCAAGACCGTGCTGGAAAACGGAGGATTTGACCTGGCTCTGTGCTCCTTCCAGATGGACGTGGTGCCGGACGTGGGATTCTTCCTGCGAAAGGGCAACGACCAGAATTATGGCCGCTATAACTCCAGCGAGATGACCTCGCTGATAGACACCCTGCGCACCCAGGAGAACCAGGCGGATTTCGCCTATACCAGCCAGGCCATTCAGCAGCAGTTCGCGGCGGACGTGCCCTTCATCTGCCTGTTCTACCGTACAGGCGCCATCCTGACGCGCAAGATGTTCACCACTGTGCGCTCCATCCGGGAATTTGAATTGCTGCGCGGCATCGAAGCCTTTGGCCGCTGAGGAGGTGAACGCCGTGAGCCGGAAACGTCCGTTAGCCGTGCTGCTGGCGGTGCTGCTGCTGGCCGCGCCCAGTGCCCGGGGTACCTCCTACGAGGACCTGGACGAGGAAGTTCTCGCCGCCCAGGAAAAGGCTGCCGCGACGCCTGACCCTGCCGCCACGCCCGTTCCGCCGGAACAGGTATACGCTGTTTCGGATGTGGATAATCCTGGCGAGGAGGGGGAAACCCGCATCGAGGAAGGCGCACGGCCGGATTTTGTGGAAAAGCTGCTGGAGGTGGCGCGGGGCGAGCTGGGCTATGCCGAGGGGCCTCACAGCTTCACCAAATACGGCCTGTGGAGCGGAGACGCCAACGCTGAATGGTGCGCCGAGTTCATCTGCTGGTGCGTGGACCAGGTGGACCAGCGCTACGGCACCAACCTGCTCGATGTGGTCTATCCCAACTACAGCGGCCAGAACACCGGGCGAGACTGGTTCATCGAGCGGGGCCGCTTCGTCTACCGCAAGGGCAACTGTCCGGACTGGGGCTACCAGTGGCTGCTGGGCAGCGATCATCTGCTTCAGAAAAACGAATACATCCCCCGCGCGGGCGACCTGGTGTTCTTCAGCTACAACGAGGCCGGGGATACCGAGCATGTGGCCCTGGTGGAATACTGCACCCGGGATGCCGAAGGCAACGTCATCATCCACGTCATT
>LHCFC04200__coassemble_1257_pt1 | contig 12771 bp, 12 predicted proteins | sample LHCFC04200__metabat2_high_PE_024 | metagenome-assembled genome bin LHCFC04200 | reverse complement strand
ACACCGCGCAGCTGGAGGATGCATTTGTTGCCGCTCATCGTGGCAAGCTCGTCCACGGCCATGAGCTCCTTGCCCAGTTTTTGATAGTTGAGCGAGTGGGAAACCTCGCGGCCCCGGCTTTCGCCGGTATTGTAGGTGTCGATGGTTTCACGCCCCAGCGTCTCTGCCAGCTCTTTGAGTGTGGTACGCTCCTTGCCGCCCAGGAACAGCATGCTGTCGCAGTTGCCCACGATGGTGTCGGCGTTGTCCTTGTAGATGGCTTTGAGCTGGGACTGCGCCTGCAATACCAGACAGGCAGAGATCTCACGACTGCGGATGGTGGCAATGAGCTTTTCCAAGCGGGGAATCTGTCCGATGTTGGCGCACTCGTCGATCAGGCACTGCACATGGACGGGCAGCCGCCCGCCGTACACATCATCGGCTTTCTCACACAGGAGATTGAACAGCTGGGTATAGCACATGGAGATCAGGAAGTTGAACGAATCGTCCGTGTCGCTCATGATGAGAAACAGCGCGGTCTTTCTATCGCCCAGCGTGTCCAGCTCCAGCTCGTCATATGCCGTCAGCTCCCGTAGCTCCTGAATGTCGAATACCGCCAGCCGCGCGCCGCAGGAAATCAGGATCGATTTGGCCGTTTTGCCCGCCGCGAGCTTGTATTTGGCATATTGCCGGACAGCGAAATGGTCGGGCTTTCGCTTGGCCAGTTCCTCAAATTCAAGGTCCACGTTGTTCTGGAAGTCCTCATTGTCCTCCCGGACCTCCATACTGCTGATCATTTCAATCAGGGTGGCGAAGTTACGTTCCTCCGGGGGCAACTCGTAATGGATGAAGCCGATCAGGGCCGTATAGAGCAGTACCTCGGCCTTTTGCCAGAAATCGTCCCCGCTTTTGCCCTCGCCTTTGGTGTTGGCCATGAGGCAGCTTACGAGCTTGAGGATGTCCTTCTCGCTGTGAATGTAGGCGAAGGGGTTGTAATGATGGGACTTGCGGAAGTTGATGGTGTTGAGAATCTTGATGCGGTAGCCTTTCCTTTGCAGGAGGCGTCCGCACTCTACCACCACGCTCCCCTTGGGGTCAGTCACGACATAGGAACTGTGGCACTGCATCAGGTTTGGCTTGATGAAAAAGCGGGTCTTGCCGCTGCCGCTTCCGCCCACGACCAGCACGTTTTTGTTCCGTGCCGTCTGCGGGTCCTTGGGGCGGTTGTTCATGGTCAGCCTCTCCGTTTGCGTCAAGATCACGTTTTTCTGAAACACCGGGTCGATATAGGGCGCGATGTCCTCGCGCGTGCCCCATCTGGCGGAACCGTATTCACGGTTCTTTCGGTATTTGCGGGCGTTTTTGCCCTTGAGGTAAACCGCGGCTCGCAACAGGGCCGCCATGACCGCCCCGGTCAGGAGGTCAAAGGGATGGAGACTTGGAATGGGCGGAGAAAACGCTGCCCCCAGCGCGTCGGGCAGGTTGAGCAGCGTCTGAGTCGCGTCCGCGTCTTCGGCCATCCGCCACGCCTTTCCCATACAGGTGGCAGCCAGCGCGACGAACAGGTAGGGAAGCAGGCAAATTATCGTCTTTTTGAGTTTCTCGTTCACCGTTCCAGCCCCCTGTGCGCGTTGGGACGGGTCAGCGTCCTTGTCTCCCGCCGACGTTCGCGCCGGGTGTTCCGCCGTTCCTCCCGGCGGGCACTTCGGGCGGTGTACTCCTCAAACGCCGCGGTCAGCGCATCCGCGTCTTTCGCCTTGAAGAACACCAGGTAGCGCGGCTTCTCCCGGTCCTTTTTGAGCGCGTAGTCCACGCCATACTTCCGCGCCACCCGCTCAAAGGAGCGGATGTTGCCGTCCGTGATCTCGATGTTCGTCACGCCCTGCCCCTGTCCGACCAATTCTCTGACCGTCTGCCGGCCCGTGGGCGGAACTTTGGCTTTCTGCCGGCAATGGGCCAGATACTTGGTGATCGCGCTTTTCAGCGCCCGCCCTGTCATTTTGGTGGTGTTGATGACCAGCGCCACCGCCCGATGGTCGATATCTTCCTGCATGGGGTCCTCCTTTCAGTGCTCGATCCATCTATCCATCCGTCCAAACCGGCTACCGCACGCAACTCACAACTTGCCGCCGAAGCTGCCGGTTGACTTCCGCCTGGTTGAAGCTCTCCAGCGTCATGGGCGCATTGTACAGCGCCGTCAGCAGATACCTGCGGATATTGCGGATCGGGCCGGTGGTCCTCCGCATGCACAGCAGCACATACTCAATGTGTTCGCTGGTGAGCCTCTTGAGCTGTTCCTTGACTGTTTCGGCAGGGTGCTCCTCTCCGCCCACGCTGATCGTTTCCTTCCCTGAGCAGAGCGTTTCTGTCATCAGGGACACGATCTCATCAAGCTGTGCGGCGCTCACGCGCGGGTCCTCCAGCAGCGCGTCATACTCGATCTGATATTCCACCCGCGCCCGGCAGCGGTCCAGCTCGCGCTTTTCCGGAAGGATGGGATGGATGGATGCTATTGGTTTCGTTTTTTCTGGATTCGTATTGGATTCTTGTTTCTTTAATTGCGTGGGATCTTCCTGTGCAGGTTTCTCCTGCGTTGGATTTTCCAATACAGGTTTCTCCCGCGCAGGCTTCGGCGCGCTTCTGGATGCGGGCATGGGATGTTCGTAGATGACGTACTCCGCGTTGGCCAGCTGTCCTTTGGGGTTGCGGGTACGGCTGCGCACGACATACCCGGCCTGCTCCAGTTCCCGCACCGCCTCACGGATGGCGTCCACGCCCTCCCTGCTGATGCGGGCCAGCCCCTTAAGCGTATAGTCCCATTCTTTGGGCAGGGAGAGCATCATCGAAAGAAGGCCCTTTGCTTTCAGGGACAAACGCCGGTCCTTGAGGTGATGGTTGGACATGATGGTATAATCCTTTGTTTTTTCGACCCGGAACACCGCCATGGCTTCTTCCTCCGTTTCTTTTCTTTTGGGCATGAGAAAAGCCGGAGCTTGGTTGGCTCCGGCCGGCGAAATAGCCTACCCATCTATCTCGGTGATAAAGCAGGCGAACAACGTGCTGCATCTTGTCAGCAATCCTCCAGTTTGTACGCTGCTTTTAACCCACGCCAAAAACTGTCCGATTACAAAATAAAAATTTATCGGATTGAAAACATGAAATTTGATTGATTGTAGTTGTAAAACCTTTCTGATTGGGATACAATGGAACCGAGGTGGGACAGATGGAGATGAATGATTATTTGCCCCGTGTGATCGCCGCAAGGCTTGACGAATATCTGCAAGCCTTTGGGGCGGTCTGCGTGGAGGGCCCTAAATGGTGCGGAAAAACCTGGACATCCCTCCACCACAGCAACAGCGCGATTTTTATCGGCGATCCCGCTGGCAATTTTCAGAATCGTCAGTTGGCGGAGCTTTCGCCCGATCTGGTGCTGGAAGGCGATGCACCCCGCCTGATCGACGAGTGGCAGGAAGTTCCGCCGCTCTGGGACGCTGTGCGTTACAAGGTGGATCAGGCACATCAAAAGGGACAGTTTATTCTGACCGGCTCCGCGACCCCCAATCACAAGGGAATTCTGCACAGCGGGGCAGGGCGTATTGCCAGATTGCGTATGCGCCCGATGTCGCTGTATGAATCCGGAGATTCCAGCGGCAAAGTTTCTTTGGAAAGGCTGTGCCATGGTGAATTGACGCCCGCAATGACCGGCGAAGGTGATCTGAAGCGGCTGATTGATCTGATTATTCGTGGTGGATGGCCTGCAAGCATCGGAATGCCCGCGGCACAGGCTGCTCTTCTTCCAGAGGAATACCTGAACGCCGTGATCGACAACGATGTATACCGCATGGACAGCATCAGGCGAAATACCATCAAGATGCGGTTGCTCCTGCGCTCTTTGGCACGTAATGAGAGCACTACCGCTACGAACAAAAGGCTCAAAAACGATATCAGGGAAGTAGACGATGAGGATATCGACGTGGAGACCGTCAAAGAATACCTGGACATCTTTGAGCGGCTTTTCATCATCGAAAATCAGCCTCCCTTCTCCGCTGGCATGCGGTCATCCATTCGGGTGAAGCAGGCGGTAAAACGCCATTTCTGCGATCCCTCTCTGGCATGCTCTTTGCTCAAAGCGACGCCGGCCAGCCTGTTGGGCGATTTGGAGACTTTGGGCTTTCTGTTCGAAGCCCTGTGTGAACGGGATCTGCGCATCTATGCGGAGTCTTTCGGCGCGGCGCTGTATCACTATCAGGATTACCGAAATCGGGAAATCGACGCGGTCGTGGAACTTTCGGATAGACGATGGTGCGCCTTTGAGATCAAGCTGGGAGCGAACCAGATAGATGCAGCCGCAAAGAACCTGTTGGATATCCAGCGGGAGATGACGGCTGATCCGAAGGGCAAACCACCGGCTGTGCTTTGCGTGCTGTGCGGAATGTCAAACGCCGCTTACCGCAGGGCGGATGGGGTATTTGTCGTTCCACCGACAGCCTTGAAACCGTAAAGCTGAAAAGCCGCAGCAAGGTTCGCTCCGGCTTCTTCGTCGTATGATGGCGTTTCCTACCGCTCCAAATCCCGCTGCCGCCGTCTCTGCCACTGTTCCAGCAGGCGAAAGATGGTCTGTTCCATCTGCTGGGGGGTGTAGCTCTTTGGAAAGTAGCGGCGCAGCTTGTCACCGGACAGGGTGATCTTGCCGACCTCCGGCTTCTTTTCTTCGGAGAGAATAGCGCGCATGATATCTTCGGACAGGCGGCCCTCCTGGCTGAATTTCTTGAGCCGCTGGGCCTGTGAGAGCGATGGCGTGGACTGCTCACTGTCCATGGCGTCCAGAAGCGCTGCCTGTTCTTCGGAGGTTAGATAGGACAGCTCCACCGCGGGGTTAAAGGCTACCTTGTGTTCATCCACCATGTCCAGAAGCGACGGGACAAGGTACGTCAGGCGGATGAAACGCTGGATTTGATTGCGGCTTTCTCCGATTTGATCAGCCATATTTTGATCGGATCGTTTTTGTGTCCCAACTTGGGACAGATTTTCTTTCGATGGCCTGCCAGCTCGTCGCTTCAACGCCTCCAGCTTCATCCGATACGCAAACGCCCGCTCGCTGGGCAGCAGCGTTTCCCGTTGCAGGTTGGAATCCACCATGATGATGGTCGCCTCGTCGTCATCCATCTCCCGCACGATCACCGGCATCTCCGCAAGTCCCGCCAACAGGCTGGCCCGGTGCCGCCGGTGGCCCGCCACCAGCTCATATCCGCCCTCCTCCCGCGGCCGGGCGATGGCCGGGACCAGCACGCCGTATGCCTTCACGCTCTCCACGGTGTCCTGCATGGCTTCGTCATCCTTGACTTTGAAGGGATGATGCGCAAAGGGGTGCAGCTCGTCCAGCGGAATCATCCGCACCTTTTCCCGTCCCGCGTCCGCCTGTGCCTCCTGCCGTGTTTCCTCTGTCGAAAACAGGTCATCGAGACTGCTCAGGCGAATGTTTTTCGCGCTGCTTTTCAAGCTGTATCACCTCCTTTGTCAGATGGGCATATGCCTGCGCTACCTTGCCCTTTGGATCATGAAGATAGATGCTCTTGCCCTCGGCGCTGGTTTCCGCCGCGCGCACGGAATGTGGGATGTCCGTAGAAAAGATTCTGACCTTTCCGCCATAGGTCCGGCGAAGCAGGTCGCTGACCTCACGGGCATAGTTGGTGCGCTGGTCTACCATCGTCAGGAGGACCCCCGCGATTTTCAGCTTTGGGTTGATCTGGCGGCGCACCTTGCCGACCGTCTGCAAAAGCTGCTCCATGCCCTTGGCCGAAAGGTACTGCGCCTGCACCGGTATGATAACGCCGTCCGCCGCGGCGAGGGTGTTGACCGTCAGCATGCCCAGCGAGGGCATGCAGTCCAGCAGGATGTAGTCGTACTCCTTTTTTACCGTGTCCAGATATTGCTTGAGGACCTTTTCGCGGCTCATGGCGTTGACCAGCGATGTCTCCATGCCGGACAGCGAGATATTGGCGGGAATGAGGTCCACGCCTTCCGCATGATGGAGAATCCCCTGTTCGGGGGCGGCCGGCTTGTCCATGAGAACGCCGGCAAGCAGGTCCGTCAGGGTCATGTCCAGCTCGTCCGGCTGTGAGTAACCGAGGCTGACCGTCAGCGACCCCTGCGGATCGCAGTCCACCAGCAACACGTTCCTTCCCTCTCTGGCAAGTCCGATGCCCAGGTTGGCCGCAGTCGTGGTTTTACCCACTCCGCCTTTCTGGTTGGCGATGGCGATGATATGGCTCATTCGTGTTTCACTTCCGTTTTTCAGCATTTGAGTGTTCATGGTCCGTCTTTCCCAAAACAAGCTTCTGCCGCCTGATGGAAACTTCTTGAATGGCCGCCGATTGTAAGCCGGCAGTGCTTGTCCATCAAAAAAGCCGGGACCGTCAAGCAATTCTGACGTTCCGGCATCGTTTACAATAGCCGCGCTCCTATGTATCGCGCGTTGAAAAACACGCCATCGAACTTTTGCGCGAAGAAATCATGCAGACAGACTGAGGGGGAGGAACGGCGTTCCTCCCCCATCCTCTACTCTCCTTTTTTGCGAATGCCCAAGCGCTCAAAATAACGCCGGTTCTGTCGCACCGCTTCGTCGTCCGGACACAGCAGCGCGGCCTGCTCGTTGTAGGCGCATGCCACCTCCCGTTCCCCCAGCCGGTCATGAATCACGCACAGCTGCAACAACGGAATCCGTCCGCTGTGGTCCCGCTGGATAAACGCACCCGACTTTTCGTTCTCCTTCGCCGACAGCGCCGCCTCATACCAAAATCGGGCGGCATGCAGGTTGCCGGCTTCAAGAAACCTTCTCCCCATTGCGCAGGCAATCATGGCGCGGGGCCGGTCCAGGGCCAGGCTACGGCATAATGCGCGCATCGCGCCCGATGTGTCCCCCAGACGGTCCAGGCAGTCCGCCAGTCCTGCGCAGGCCTCAATCCGGTTTTCAATCCAGGCCGCTTCGTCCTCAATCACGCTGTCCAGCTGGCGCGCCGCCTCCTCCATGCGGCCGGCCGACGCCAGCTCACGGCCATAATAAAAGCGCTCACGCGGATTGAACGGGTGTCCTTCCTTCCGCAGCTTTTCATAGATTCGCAGGTTGCGCCCCGGCTTGCCCGGGCGCAGCTTTTCGTGCCGCACCACAAAATCCGCATAGCCGATTCGCCCCCGCGGAGCAATGGCCTCATGCACGGCGCCCTCCCAGCGAAAGCCCATTCCCGCGCGCAAAATTCGCTCCCGATAATAGGTAAAGGTAGGATTCCCCTGCGCGTCAAAGGCCACATGATAGGGAGCCATCGCCACGTCAAGGCCATCCAGCACGTCCCGCTTGAAACGCACCAGAGCCTCCGCGTTCTCCACCACGTCGTCAGCATCCAGCCACATGAGAAAATCACGGGTTGCATGCGCAAACGATTCGTTACGTGCGGCGGAAAAGTCATCCTTCCAGAAAAAGTCGTACACATGCGGCGTATAGCGCCGGGCAATCTCCCGCGTCTCATCCTTTGAGCCGGTATCCACAATGATGATTTCATCCACCGCCTCCTTTACGCTGTCCAAACAGCGGGCAAGCGTTTCGCGTTCGTCCCGGACAATCATACACAGGCTGATCTCGGCCATCCAATCCCTCACCTTCCACGTCGTTTACACATACGTTATGAAGGGGCGGAGCCATTCTGCCCACTCCATCAGAAAAAGGTGATTGCATGGCCATCTTCAACGCGCCCTCTGGGAGGGCATCGCAAAGTGGATTTGTTGCCTGCGGGCCAGACACATTTGCGCGCTCGGCCTCCTGTGCGGATGCTTCATCGGCTTTTCGCCCGGTTGATCAGCCGCGCTTTCCGTATTCATCCTCCTGCTCTTCCTGTTCCTCCTGCTCTTCCTGTTCCAGCTCCTGCTGTCCTTCGAGGGTGATCTGTACCCCCGGCCCCACCGGACCTACGGGCCCCACCGGTCCCACCGGTCCTTCCGGCGGCGAAACGGGTCCCACCGGTCCCACAGGCGCGACGGGCGCGACGGGCGCCACCGGCCTCGCTGGCGCTACAGGTGCAACCGGTCCTACCGGTCCCACCGGCCCCACGGGCGAAACCGGTCCCGCCGGCGGAGCTACCGGCGCAACGGGTGCGACCGGCCCCACCGGCCCCACCGGCGCGGAAGGCCGTGCGGGTACCGACGGCGCGACAGGTGCAACCGGTCCCACCGGTGCGGATGGCGCGACTGGCGCGACCGGCCCCACCGGCCCCACCGGTGCGGATGGCGCGACTGGTCCTACCGGCGCGACGGGTCCCACAGGCGCAACGGGCGCCACCGGTGAAACCGGCCCTACGGGTCCCACAGGGCCCACCGGTCCCACGGGTCCCACAGGCGCAGACGGTGCAGTAGGCGCGCAAGGTCTTGCCGGTACGGACGGTGCAACGGGCGCTACCGGACCCACCGGTCCCACAGGGCCTACCGGCGCGACCGGCGCAGATGGAGACACAGGTGCGGAAGGAGCAACCGGTGCAACGGGTGCCACCGGCCCCACCGGCGCCACTGGTGAAACCGGCCCCACCGGTCCCACTGGGCCCACCGGTCCCACTGGCCCCACCGGCGGCACTGTCCTTTCCTCCAGCCTGATGGCTGAAAGCGCCGCCCCGCAGCAGCTTGCCGCCGCCAACACGCCCATCTCGCTCGCGTCTGACACCATGCTTGTGGGAAACGCCATCGCGCGTACGTCTCAGCCCTCGGAAATCAGCATTCTGACGCCGGGTCTGTACGAAATCTACTACCGTGGCGTAGCGCAGGCGACGGGTGAAGGGATCGTTTTCCCCTATACCATCTCCTCTGTCGTGGCGCTCAACGGAGTTCCTGTGGAAAACACGCGCGCCACGCGCACCGTTGCCAACGCATCCCAGGCGGTGACGCTGAGCCAGAGTACGGCGACGCTCATCCGTTCCACCGAAGTCGGCTCATTTGTGCTTCGCAGCGAGTCTCCCGGCGTCACCTGGAGCAACGTAGTTGTAATGGCCGCCAAATTGACCGACGGCATCTGATCTCCCTATCGTCCGTCATGACGGCACATAAGGGCAGGGGGCAGCCATGCAGGCCGCCCCCTCAGACCGTTCAAAAACCCATGTTTTGGGGAAAGAGCTCCGTTTCTTGCGTCCTTTTAACGCCCGTAGCGCTCACACAAAATGCTGCGGTATAAAGCTTTGACGCGCTGCCCCAACCCTAGGCAAGGCACAAAGGGAAGTGCCAGCCCTGTGAGCTATTGGGCCGAAGGTCCAAAGCGAATCGCAGCGGGGCAGCGAAACCATGGGCGTGACCGTTAGGGAAGCGTGAATGATTGAGCAACCGACGACTCCCCTGCCCCCCCCGCACCTTGTCAGCAACCTCGGCCTTACGCAGCAGGATTTTTCCTGCTGCGCCCAACGCGCAGGGCAACCAGGTCCCAGCGGATTAAGCCGCTACAGGAGCTCATCGGCAACCTGAAGGGATGGCCAGGTGGCCGCCATCAAACGCCAATGTGCCTTGCCCTTTTTGAACCCTTTCCACAATCGAAGAGGCGTTCCCGCATTGGAACGCCTCTCTGATTCATTTGGCTTACAGGATGTATTCTTTTTTGCCGGCGGGGCGGCTCTTCATCTCTTCCGCTTTTTTCAGATACTTTTCGTTCTGGTTGCCCAGCACCGCATAGCTGGCGATCTTGCTCTCCTCCACGCCCGGCTGGTTAAACGCGTCGATATCCAGCAACTCGCCCGTGTAGGCGGTGGTCATTTCAAAGAAGAACAGCAGCTGGCCGACGGTATAGGCATTGACCTGTGGAAGCACGATGGTCTGGTTCATGCGGCCGGAGCGGTAGAGGGCGTACTCGGTGCCGCGGCGCTCGGCGTCGATGAGGGCATTGAGCGTCTTTCCGCCCAGGAAAGCCACATCGGGGAACTGCTCGCAGCCGTGGGAAATCTCGGTTACCGTGCGGAACTGCCCCACCTTGAGGAAGGTGATCACTTTGTCATAGGGGCCCTCGGTATAGAGCTGGAGCTGGCTGTGCTGGTCGGTCACGCCCAAAGCCTTGGCCGGGGTCTGGCCCACGTTGACAGCCATGCCCTTGCGGGTTACATTCTTGCCCAGGCTCTCGGCCCACAGCTGACAGAACCAGTCCGCCATGTACTTGAGGCTGTCCGCATAGGGCATGACCACCTGTACGTTGATGTCCATCTCCTGCATGGCGATGTACTGCAGCACCGCCTCCAGCAGCGCGGGATTCTTCCATACGTCGTCCGTACTGCAGCGTTCATCCATGGCCGCCGCGCCCGCGAGCATTTCGCGGATATCAATGCCGCACACGGCGGCAGGCAGCAGGCCCACGGGGCACAGCTCGCTGAAACGGCCGCCCACGCTTGCGGGGATGTGGAACAACTCAAAGCCGTTTTCCTTGGCCAGCTTGATCAAATTGCCCTTTTCACGGTCCGTGGTGGCAATGATGTGCTTGGCCCATTCCTCGCCCACTTCCTTCTTGAGCAGTTCGGAAATGATGAGGTACTGGCTCATGGTTTCCGCTGTTGCGCCGGACTTGGTGATGACGTTGAAGCAGGTCTTTTTTACGTCGATCACATCCAGAAGCGCCGCCATGCGCTCGGGGTCGATGTTGTCCTCGACATAGAGGCGGGGACCGCCGCGCTTTTCGGCAGGCAGTTCGTTGTAATGCAGGTGGTTGAGCGCCTGCTGGATGGCGATGGGGCCCAGTGCGCTGCCGCCGATGCCCAGCACCACAAAGGTATCAAACTGCTCGCGCACGCTCTTGGCCACACGTTCAATATGGCTGACGACTTCCTCCTGGTCGTAGGGCAGCTGCATCCAGCCCAGCCAGCCGGTTCCGCGGTTCTTTTCCACATTGCGCTGGGCGGCGCTCGCCGCATCCTTCATGCCGTCCACCTGGCAGGGATCGATTCCGTATTGAAAGCCAATGACATCGCTCATCATATGATTGACGTCCAAAACGATAGGTTCATGAAGCATCTTGCCCATTCATCCTCATCCTTTCCCAATTCATCCGATCCATGAATCAGTATACCACAAAATAGCCGGCTTGGAAAAGGGATTTTTGAGGCCGGAGCTTTTCGTGGCCTTCCAGACTTGCGAAAGACGTACAAATTGTGCTATAATGTCGAAAATGTTTTGAAATCGGGGTGGCGCTCCATGCAGACGGCTTTACCGGTGCTGGCGGTAACGGTGTTGGTAGGGGCCGCCATCGCCCTTCTGGTCCGGGACAGGCGGCAGCAGCAGCGGCTGCGGCTGCGCATTAAAAAGCTGTATGCCTCCCAGCTCTTCGAGGATATGCTTCCCCTGCTTCAGGCCTGCCGCAAACGTCCGCTGGAGCAGCTGATCGTGGACAAGACCGGCGTGGTAATGCGTTATCTGCATTTTGCGGGTGGCGAATCCGCCTTTTTGATGCGTCCCAATGGCTACCGTTACCTATCGCCCGACCAGCAGGAGGCCCTGCGCGCCGTGCTGGAAGAGTGTCTGCCCAAGATTCGGGATTCGCAGCTCTATCACCTGAGCCGCCAGCGCATCCGCCTGCTTAACGGGCAGGTGGAATATGCCTACCGCTACACCATTTCCAACGCCTATAAGGCGCGCCTGTCCCGTGCGCCGTATTACGACGGCACGCTCCAGCCCCGCTCATGGTAACAGGCGGCCCGCCTTAATGGGGGTTTCCAGACGGCTCTCCACATACCGGCGCAGCATGTCAAAGAGCATGCCCGCGCCGGTATTTTTCTGCGGCATGAGGCCCTGGCGGATGGTCTGGCTCATCCAGGCGATCTGCTCGCGCGTGACGGGAAACGTGGCGCGGGAGGCACAGGCCGGGCAGCACAGTCCGCCCGCGGCGATATCCATGCGCCCCCCCTCGCTCACATCCAGCGGGGTGCGGCAGTGCGCGCAACGGCTCAGCCGCGGGCGGTAGCCCATCGCATCGGCAAAGAGCAACAAAAATGCCGTGGTCGTTTCCAGCGCATCCGCCTCATCATCATAAGCCAGGTAGTACAGCCCCTTGAGCAGCAGGGCGTACAGGTCTTCAGCGGCCTGTCCGGGCTGAACCGCCGCGGCGCACAGTCCGGCCATGTAGCTGGCGCAGGTCAGGCGGTAGGGGTCCAGCCGGAGCGGATAGAAGGTATCCTGCAGGGCGCAGGAGGTCAAAACCGCACGCTCATTTTTCTCGAACAGCACGAACTCACCGCTCACAAACAGCTCGCTGGCAGGCATCAGCGGGCTTTTGGGCCTCCGGCAGCCCCGCGACAGCAGATCCACCCTGCCCAGCCGGGGACTGAGCAGGGTAAGCATGCGGTCGTGGTCGCGGTAATTGGCATAGCGCAGCACGATGCCGGGCGTGGTGACAGCAGGCATGCGGGCTCCTCCTTTCCGGGGTATGAAAAACCCCCTCGCGCCATGCGGCTGCTCGAGGGGGCAGAAAAGTGCGCGAAGCTCAGCCCTTCACGGTCTCCACCAGCTTGGTGAAAGCGGCGGGATCGTTCACGGCGATATCGGCCAGCATCTTGCGATTGATGGTGATGTTGCGCTGCTTGAGGCCGTTCATCAGCACAGAATAGCTGATGCCGTTCATGCGGGCGGCAGCGTTGATGCGGGTAATCCACAGGCGGCGGAAATCGCGCTTGCGCATCTTACGGCCTTCATAGGCATAGCGCAGGCTGCGGCGCACCTGTTCGCTGGCGGCGCGATACTGCTTGGACTTGGCGCCATAGTAACCCTTGGCCAGCTTGAGCATCTTGCGGC
>LHCFC04200__coassemble_1251_pt1 | contig 12797 bp, 11 predicted proteins | sample LHCFC04200__metabat2_high_PE_024 | metagenome-assembled genome bin LHCFC04200 | reverse complement strand
CCGCCCATGAGCACCGCGCTCGCCCCGCTCACCCCGGCCACCGACGAAGCAATCATCCCGCCCGTCAGGCTCTCTGCCGTACCCAGGGTCCTGTGTGCCGCCCCGAAGCGGGCGACCACCTGCTCGCTGATCTGCTTTAGCCGCGTCACGCCGCTCACCTTTCTTATTTCATTTCATCGTTTTACGCCGGTCCGGTCAGCGCAGGCCGCCGGCAAACAGCGCGCGGTTCTTTCGGAAATAATCCACGCCGCTCCACAGCGTCATGGCCATGGCCGCCGCCAGAAGCGTCCAGTTCAGCGCCGGAACACGAAGCCAGCCGATGGCGCTCAGCAGATAGGCCACCAGCATGGCCATCTGCGTGCAGGTTTTGATCTTGCCCAGCTTGCCAGCCGCAATCACCCGGCCCTGCTCCATGGCCACCAGACGCAGGCCGTCCACCGCCAGCTCACGGAAGAGCACCACCACGCAGGCCCACGAGGGAATCAACCCCTGCCCGCACAGGCTGATCATGGTGGACAACACCAGCAGCTTGTCCGCCACGGGGTCCATAAATTTGCCGAAGTTGGTCACGATCCTGTAGCGGCGTGCCATCCAGCCGTCCGCCCAATCCGTCAGGCCGCCCACCAGAAACAGCGCCAGCGCCACGCCATAGGACCAGGTTGCGCCGATAAAGATCATCAGCACGATCAGCGGGACCAGTCCGACCCGCAGGAGCGACAATCGATTGGGCCAGTTCATAGCTTTTCCCCCGTCAGATCATAGGTATCGGCGCCGGTGATGCGCGCCGTGATAAAGCAGCCGATATCCGCTTCCGAGACGCCGCGCACGCGGATGACGCCGTCGGTCTCCGGGGCCTCGGCCGCGGAGCGCGCCACGCCCAGGCCGTCCGCGTCCACGCTTTCCACCAGCACCCGCTCCTCGCTGCCCACGCGAAGCCGGTTGCGCTCCAGTGAAATGGCCTGCTGCTCCGTCATCAGCCGGTCCAGCCGCCGCTGTTTCACGTCCTCCGGCACCTGATGAGGCATAGCTGCGGCGGGCGTATCATCCTCCGCCGAGTAGCAGAACGCGCCCAGCCGGTCAAAGCGCACGTCCCGGACAAAGTCCATCAGGCGTTCAAACTGCTCGTCCGTTTCGCCGGGGAAGCCGGTGATGAAGGTGGTGCGCAGCGTAAAGCCCATCTCGCGCGCCCTTTTGAGAAATGCGCGGGTCTGCTCGATATCGCCCCGGCGGTTCATCCGCCTGAGCAGCTGCGGATCGGCGTGCTGGAGGGGCAGATCCAGGTAGCGGCAGATGTTGGGCCGCGAGGCCATGGCCTCCAGCAGGGTATCATCCACCTCGTCGGGATAGCAGTAGAGCACGCGCAGCCATTCCACGCCGGGGATATCCGCCGCGCGGACCATCAGTTCCGGCAGCAGGCTGCGCCCGTGCGTATCCATGCCCAAGCGCGAGGTGTCCTGCGCCACCAGCACATGCTCCTTCACGCCCTGCTCCGCCAAAGCGCGGATTTCATCCAGCACGCTTTGCATGTCGCGGGAGCGGAACCCGCCGCGGATGAGCGGAATGGCGCAATAGGCGCAGCGGTTGTCACACCCGTCGGCGATGCGCACATACGCCGTATACGGCGCGGTGGTGAGTACCCGCTCGCCGCACAGCACGGTTGGCTCCGGCGCGCAGTAGCTGGGCCGCTTTCCCGCCAGCGCCTCCTCGATCGCGCGGGGCAGCATGGGGTACTGGCTCACGCCCAGCACCAGATCCACCTCCGGCATATCCTGCAAAATCGCCTGTTCATAGCGCTGCGTAAGGCAGCCGGTGGCCGCCAGCAGCTTGAGCTTCCCTTCCTGTTTATACCTTGCCAGGGACAGCAGCGTATCGATGCTCTCCTGCTTGGCCGGTTCGATGAAGCCGCAGGTATTGACAATCAGAATATCCGCCTCGCGCTCATCGGCGGTGATGCGGTAGCCCGCCTTGCGAAGAATACCCAGCATCAGCTCGGTATCCACGCGATTTTTGCTGCACCCAAGGGAAACGACGCCTACGCTGTACACCGCCCCTTTTCCCTCCTATCGCTTCTTGACGGATCGACGCGCACACACGTTTGTCTCTCCTGGCGTTATTTTACCATAGTTTCATCAGAATGCAACCCACCGCCGCCGCTTCCGGCTCCTTTTGCGTCTTTTCGGAATTTCCATAAAAAATTGACTTCCTCCCCCCGGGTGTGATACGATAATTTGCGCCGGCGTTTCAGCGCCGCGCGCAGGAAGGGAAGGGCCGCAGGCATGGAAAAGGACCGGACGCGGGACGCCGCGCAAACGCAGCTGCCCCGCTGGGACGGCCCGCTTACGCATCCCTTTTACAGCAAGGTGCTCAAGCGGTGCCTGGATTTTTCGCTGGCGGTCGTTTTTCTGCTTCCCTGCCTTGCGGTGATGCTGCCCATCGCCATAGCCGTCAAGTGCACGTCTGAGGGGCCGGTGTTTTACCGGGCGCTGCGCGGCGGGTATCACAACCGGCCTTTTTCCATCCTGAAATTCCGCACCATGGTGATAGGCGCGGATCAGTATGCCTCCACTACGGCGCTGGACGATCCCCGGGTGACGCGGGTGGGGCGTGTGCTCAGGCGCAGCAAGCTGGACGAGCTGCCCCAGCTGTTCAACATTCTCAAAGGGGAGATGTCCTTTATCGGGCCCCGGCCGGAGCTTTTGCGCTACACCATGCGCTATACGCCCCAGGAGCAATGCATCCTCTGGGTGCGCCCCGGCATCAGCGACCCCAGCTCCATCCGCCTGATCAATCTGGACGAGCTGGTGGGACACGATGACCCGGAAGGCTGCTACGAAACAAAGATTCTTGCCGAGAAGAACCGCATGCGCGTGGCTTACGCGCGCAGCCAGTCCTTCCATCTGGACGCGAAGGTGTTTTGGGACACGCTTTTGTGCGTACTGAAGAAGAACCTCAACAGGGAACCGTCCGTGCGGCGCAAGATGTCCGCGCGGCAAGGAGGAAACCGATGAACTGCCAAAAGAGCCGGGAACTGGCCTACAAGATTCGCCTGCACGCACTGGAGATGACCAGCCGCGGCGGCACGTCGCACATCGCCAGCATTTTTTCCATGGCGGACCTTGTAGCCGTGCTCTATGCCGACGTGTTGCGCTATGATCCCAACAATCCGCGCATGCCTGAGCGCGACAGGCTGATCCTGAGCAAGGGGCACGCGGGCGCGGGTATCTACGCCGCGCTGGCCGAAAGCGGCTTCTTCCCCGTGGAGGAGCTGCTCACCCACTGCCAGAACGGCAGCCGCCTCAGCGGTCACGTCAGCCACAAGGGCGTGCCGGGCGTGGAGGCATCCACAGGGTCGCTGGGTCAGGGCATGCCCATGGCCATGGGCATGGCCATGGCCGCAAAGCTCAATCACGAAGAGCACCGCGTGTACTGCATCATCGGCGACGGCGAATGCGACGAGGGCGCCATCTGGGAAAGCGCGCTCATCGCCCATCAGTACAAGCTGGACAACTTCATCGTGACCATCGACTTTAACAAGATCCAGTCCCTGGCTCCGGTGGAGGAGACAATCGCCCTGGAGCCGCTGGATGAGAAGTGGCGCGCCTTCGGCTGGCATGTCATCCGCGTGGACGGGCACGACCACGCGGCGCTGCACCGCGCCTATGAGGAAGCCCGCGGCGCGATGGGGGGCGGAAAGCCCATCATGGTCATTGCCGACACGGTGAAGGGCAAGGGCGTAAGCTTTATGGAGCATTCCGTGCTGTGGCACTACCGCACCGCGCGCGGCGAGGAATATGAAGCGGCGCTGAAAGAACTGGAGGCCGGCAAGCCATGAGAGATACCTTCACCCGCTGCCTGGAAGCCTACGCCGAGACCCACCCCGAGCTGGTGCTGGTCACCGGCGACCTGGGCTTCGGCGTGCTGTTTCCCTATATGAAAAAATTTCCCGACCGCTTCATCAACGCCGGCATTTCGGAGCAGGCCATGATGAGCATGGCCGCCGGCATGGCGCTGGAGGGAAAGACGGTGGTGGTCTATTCCATCGGCAACTTCCCTACGCTGCGCTGTCTGGAGCAGATCCGCAACTGCTGCGCCTATCACGAGGTGAACGTGAAGATCGTGTGCGTAGGCGCGGGCTTCGTCTACGGCACGCTGGGCATGACCCATCATGCCACGGAGGACATGAGCGCGCTGCGCATCCTGCCGGGCGTGAAGGTGTACGCTCCCGCCGACGGCGTGGAGACGGAGGCCGTGATGGGCCCCTTCCTCAGCGAGCCGGGGGTGGCGTATCTGCGCATCGGCCGCGGCGGCGAGCCGCATTTTCACGCGGACGGGTCGCTGGCGGGCTACCGGTGCGGGCAGGCGCTTGAGCAGTTCCCCGGTACGGACGCCTGCCTTCTCACCGCCGGCGGCATCCTGGGCAGCGCCGTGGAAGCGGCGCGACTGCTGGAGGCGGACGGGCTACACATCGGCGTGGCCAGTTTCCCCACCGTAAAGCCCCTGGACGAGGCCTATCTGTCCTCCCTGTGCGGCCGGGTACCCGTGCTCTTCACGCTGGAGGAGCATACCATCGTGGGCGGTTTCGGCGGCGCGGTGTGCGAATATGTCTGTGGCCTGACCGGTCCGCGCCCCCGCGTGGTGCGTCTGGGCCTGAACGATACCTATTGCAGCGTGGTGGGCAACCAGAGCTATCTGGAAAAGTATTTCGGCCTGGACGGCGAGGGCGTGGCCCGGCGCGTCAGGCAGGAGCTGGGAAGGGCGTAAGCGGCCCTCAGAGCAAAAAGACAGGTCTTGCGGAAACTCCGCGAGACCTGTCTTTTTGCGGCTTTATCCCTGCTTTCCCAGCAGCTCCAGCAGCTTTCGGCGCAAGGCCTCCGGGTCGGCCTTGCCGCGCGTGAGGGCCATGGCCTTGCCCATGAGGGCCTTTTCCACGGTGGTTTTGCCGGACAGATAGGTTTTCACCATGTCCGGGTTCTTCTCCAGCGTCTCCCGCGCGGCTGCTTCCAGTACCGCGGGATCGGTCAGGGTGAACAGGTCGTGGGCCTGCGCATAGGCGACGGGGTCCTGATCGCGGTCGAAAAGCGCAGCCAGGATTTTTTTGCCGGTGGAGCTGTTGACCTTGCCCGTGCCGATCATGTCGCTGAGCGCCGCCAGGTGCTCCGGGGCGATGGGCAGCGCCTCCGAGCCGCGCTCCCCGGTATGCGCGGTATCCCGCAGCGTGATCTGCGCAAAGACCTCGCCCAGAATGAGGTTGCACAGTGCCATGGGGCTTTCCGCCAGGCCGGCGGCCCGCTCGAAGTACTCGGCCAGCCAGCGCTCGGCGGTCAGCTGTTCGGCCGCATAGGCGGTCAGGCCGTACTGCTGCATATAGCGCATGCGGCGCTCATCCGGCAGCGCGGGGATGGATGCGCGAATTTCGGCCATTTCGGCATCGCTGAGGTAGATTTCCGGCAGGTCGGGGTCAGGAAAATAGCGGTAATCAGCGCTGTTTTCCTTGCGGCGCATGGCGGTGGTCTTGCCGGTCTTCTGATCGTAGCGGCGGGTTTCCTGCACCACGCCCTCCCCCGCCTCCAGCGCCTCCACCTGCCGCCGGTACTCGGCTTCAATGGCACGCTCCACGCTCTGGAAGGAGTTGAGGTTCTTCATCTCGGTGCGCACGCCGAAGGGTTCGCCGGGCCTGCGCACGCTCAGGTTCACATCGCAGCGCATGCTGCCCTCATTCATGCGGCAGTCGCTCACGCCCGTATAGGTGAGAATGGCCCGCAGCTTGCGCAGGTAGGCCACCGCTTCCTCGGCGGAGCGGATATCCGGCTCGGATACGATCTCGATCAGCGGAACGCCGCAGCGGTTCATGTCCAGCGCCGTGCCGTTTGCCTCGTCATGCAGAAGCTTGCCTGCGTCCTCCTCGATATGGATGCGGGTGATGCCCACGCGTTTTTCTCCCTGGCTGGTCTGGATGGTCAGCGCTCCCCCCTCGCACAGCGGGCGGTAGAACTGGCTGATCTGATACGCCTTGGGCAGGTCGGGATAGAAGTAATTCTTGCGGTCGAAGCGGCTGCGGTGGTGCACATGGCAGCCCAGCGCCATGCCGGCCATGGCCGCATAGCGCAGCACCTGCGCGTTGAACACCGGCAGCGCCCCCGGCAGGCCCATGCACACGGGGCATACATGCGTGTTGGGTTCCGCGCCGAATACGTTCGGGCAGGCGCAGAACACCTTGCTCCTCGTGCGCAGCTCCACATGCGTTTCCAGGCCGATGACCATTTCATATGCCTTGCTCATGCCTGCGCCTCCTCTTCCACAGCGTCATAGGGATGCAGCCCTTCGTTCACCCTGGCCGCTCGCTCATAGGCCACGGCGACATCCATCAGAAGCGGCAGGCTGTCCCGCGCGCCCATCAGGCTCATGCCGATAGGCAGCCCTTCTGACGACCGCCCGCATGGCAGGGACACCGCGGGCAGGCCCGTGATGTTGGCCGGCACGGTATAGATATCGCCCAGATACATTTTCATCGGATCGCCCGTCTTTTCGCCCAGACGATAGGCCGGAGTGGGCGCCACGGGGGAGAGCAGGGCGGCGCAGCCTTTCAGCGCCTCGGCCGCCTCATAGCGCAGCAGCTCCCGCGCCTTGAGCGCCTTGAGATAGTACTGGTCCTGATAGCCGCTGCTGAGCGCGAAGGTGCCCAGCATGATGCGCCGCTTGACCTCCATGCCAAAGCCCTCCTGACGGCTCTTGCGGTACAGCTCATCCAGATCCGCATAGGCGCGGGCACGGTACCCATAGCGCACGCCGTCAAAGCGGGCCAGGTTGCTGGACGCCTCCGCGCTGGAGATGACATAATACGCGGGAAGCGCATAGGGCAGCGAGGGGATGCTCACTTCCCGAACCTGCATGCCCAGTCTGTGCAGCGCCTCCGCCGCGGCCTCCACGGCAGCGCGCACCTGCTGATCCAGCCCCTCGCCGAAGCATTCGCGCGGCAGGCCCACCGTCAGTCCGGAAAGATCGCGCGCCTCACGAACCGCGCAGGGCTGAGCCAGCGTGGGATCGCTGGTCATGTCGTGCGGGTCGCCTCCGCTGATTCCATCCAGCACCAGCGCCGCATCCGCGGCGGTCTTGCACAGCGGACCGATCTGGTCCAGCGAGCTGGCAAAGGCGACCAGCCCATAGCGGCTGACCATGCCGTAGGCAGGCTTGACGCCCACCACCCCGCAGAAGCTGGCAGGCTGGCGAATGCTGCCGCCCGTATCGCTGCCCAGCGCCGCGGGGGCCATGCCCGCCGCCACTGCCGCCGCCGAGCCGCCCGACGATCCGCCCGGAACGCGGTCCGGCTTCCACGGATTACGCGTAACGCCGAATGCGCTGTTTTCGGTGCTGCCGCCCATGGCGAACTCGTCCATGTTGAGGCGGCCCAGAATGGGCATGCCGGCAGCACGCAGCTTTTGAATCACCGTCGCGTCATAGGGCGAGCGGAAGGATTCCAGCATGCGGCTTGCACAGGAGCACACGCGCCCGCGCATGACCAGATTGTCCTTCACGGCGATGGGCACGCCATCCAGCGGCGACAGCCTCCGCCCCTGCGCGCGCCGCCGGTCGGACTCCGCGGCCTCGCGCAGGGCATCGTCGGGGTAGGTTTCCAGATAGGCGTGTACCTCACCGTCGCGCGTGTCAATCGCGCGAAGGTACGCCCGAACAATTTCCACCGAGGTGATCTGCCCGCCGTCCAGCAGGGCGCACAGCTCCGTCACGGTCTTTTGGCAAAGCGCCGGTATGGGCTTCATAGGACAAAGCGCCTCCCTTTCAGTCAAAGGTCTTGGGCACGGTGATCAGGCGGCCCGCTACGGTGGATGCGTTCATGAGCACCTCATCAATGGGCAGGCTCTCGCCGGGCTCGTCGGGCCGCAGGAACTGCGTTTCGGGCACGGTGCGCGGCCGCGGGGGCGCCTCGCGCTGCAGCCCGGCCAGCTCGCCCGCAAAGTCCACGATGGCGGCAAATTCCCGGCTCATGCGTTCCTCCTCGCCGGGCGAAAGGGTGAGCATGGACAGAAGGGCCGCGTTCTCCACCGCCTCCCGCCGGAGCGTGCGGACGTGTTCCTCTCTGCCCGTCTCGGCCACGGACACACCCAGCTTGAGCGCCTCCAGCTGCGAGGCGTCCACGTAGTCCGGCGCGCCGGTGAGCGGGCAGCGCGCATCCTTGGTCTTGGGGAAGGCGATGACCTCGCGCAGCGAAGGCGCGCCCAGCAGCAGCATGCACAGCCGGTCCACGCCGAAGGCAAACCCCGCGTGCGGCGGCGTGCCAAAGCGGAAAGCGTCCAGCAAAAATCCGAAGCGTTCGCGCGCTTCCTCCTTGTCAAAGCCCAGGGCGCGGAACACCTTTTGCTGGATATCCGCGCGGTGGATGCGCACGCTGCCGCTGCCCAGCTCCACGCCGTTGAGCACCACATCATAGGCCTGCGACCGCACCTGTGGTTTGGTCTCGTCATCCTGCATCAGCTCCACATCCTCCAGAAACGGCATGGTGAAGGGGTGGTGCATGGCGGCATAGCGCTTTTCGTCCTTTTTGTATTCAAACATGGGAAAGTCCGTCACCAGCGCGAACTGGAAATCGCCAGGGTCGGTCAGTCCCAGCAGGTCCGCGCATTTCAGGCGCAGGCCGCCCAGCACGCGCCGCACCGCCTCCAGTCCGTCGGCGCAGAAGAGGATGAAGTCGCCGGGCCGTGCGTCCATGCGCATTTCCAGATCCCGCCACGCCTCTGGTTCAAAATACTTGGGCAGAATGGAGTTGATCTCGCCGGTTTCGCGATAGAGAATCCAGGCCATGCCCTTGGCGCCGAGGCGAACGGCCTGGCGGGTGAGCAGCTCAATGGTGGAGCGGGTAAAGACCGCGCCCGCGCCCTTGACATTGATGGCACGCACTACGCCTCCGCCTTTCAGCGCTTCCGTAAAGACGGAAAAGGACGCGCGGTCGGCGATGTCGCTCACATCCACAATGGGCAGATCAAAACGCAGATCCGGCTTGTCGCTGCCATAGCGGTCCATGGCCTCCAGCCATGTGATCCGCCGGAAGGGATGCGGCACGGGGCGGCCCATCACCCGCTCAAACAGCCGGGTGAACAGATCCCTGAGAAACGCGAGCATATCCTCCTGGTCCACGAAACTTCGCTCCATGTCCACCTGGGTAAACTCGGGCTGGCGGTCGGCGCGCAGATCCTCGTCGCGGAAGCAGCGGGCCACCTGATAGTATTTGTCGATACCCGACACCATCAGGAGCTGCTTGTAGATCTGCGGGCTCTGGGGCAGGGCATAGAATGTGCCGGGGTGCACACGGCTGGGTACCAGATAGTCGCGCGCGCCCTCCGGAGTGGATTTGCACAGGATGGGCGTTTCCACCTGCAAAAAGCCCTGATCGTTGAGAAGGCGCTGCGCCTCGCTCAGCAGCGTGTGGCGAAAGAGCAGGTTTCGGTACATCTGCGGACGGCGCAGGTCCAGATAGCGGTATTTGAGCCGCACCTCCTCGCGCACAGGCTCCTCGTCGGTCAGGGAAAAGGGCAGCGTATCCGCCGTGGAGAGCACCTCCATGTGGCTGACGGCCAGTTCCACCTCACCGGTGGGCAGGGCGGGGTTATAGGTGCTTTCGTCGCGCAGGCGCACCTCGCCGGTGATCTGCACCACGCTCTGGTTTTTGAGCCGTTCGGCCAGTGCAAAGCTGGCGGGATCCGCCACGGCCTGGTCAAAGACCGTCTGCACCACGCCCTCGCGGTCGCGCACATCCACGAAGATGACGCCGCCCATGTCGCGGCAGGTCAGCACCCAGCCGCACACCGTGGCCTGCCGGCCGATGTGCGCGCGGCGCACGGTTCCGCAGTAATGCGTTCTTTCCATAAAAGCTGCAACCTCCCTTGTCGCCGGGTATGAAAAAAGCCCCCCGCCCCGGCATCTCCGGGGCGAAAGGCCAAAGCCTTCCGCGGTACCACCCGCGTTGGACAGAATATGTCCCGCTCACAAAAGGGAACGCCATTGATCCCCCTGCGCTGTACCGGGCGCGCCCGTCCGTGCCTACTGAGGCCTTCTGCCCTTTGGGACGGATGCTCGGGGATGTTCTTCGCTTTCCCGGCCCTGCCGCCTTTCCAGCCCCGGCGGCTCTCTGCGAAGGCCTTGCGGGCAAGCTACTCTTCCCGTCATCGCCATGTGCGGAATATAACAGGCTTTGTTCTGGCTGTCAAGGGAAAGACAAAAAAAGTGCAGGAAGGACGTCGCCTGATAAACCAGCAGCCAGGCATGGCTGTCGCCCCTGGACAGGCTGTCCTCCACGGCGCCGGCGGTGCCGCCAAAGCCCCTTATTTTGCCTGCTTGAAATACTCCGCGGGATAGTGGACGCGCAACGCCGCTTCGTCCACCTTATAGCGGCTGAGATGGCGCGCCATCAAGTGGCGCGCCGCGGCCTTGTCCCTCGCGGCCAGGGCATCCACGATCAGCGCATGGTCATCCTCGATCCTGCTGTTTTTCACCGTGACCAGCGACATATTTCTGACCCGGTCAAAGTGGACGGTGAATCCGGTCATCATCTGATAGGTCTGCTCCTTGCGCGCGATTTGAAACAGGAGGCTGTGAAACGCATTGTCCAGCGACCAGAGCCATTCCATGGTCCCGTCGGCCAGGTGGCGCCGCTGAAGCGCAATATTCTCTCTCGGCCTGGCAAGCGCGTCTTCTGTGAGCATACCGCAATCCAGCTCCACCACCGCGCCTTCCATCACGCCGCGCATAAAGCGAGCCTCTTCCACCAGATCATGGTCAATCAGGGCGACGGCGCTGCCGCGCCGAGGATAGACATCCACCAGCCGCACTTTCGGCAGCCCCATCAGCGCTTCCCTGACAGGCCCATCTGCGCGGCCAGCTCGCTTTCGCTGACCATGCTGCCGGGTTTCAGCTCCAGATGGATGATGTTGTTTTTCAGATTGCGCAAAGCATATTCCCGACCTGTTTCGCGCATGCGCCGCGCCAACAGCCTCACGCCTGTCCCTCCTTATTGCAGTTCTCTTTTCAGCGTCGCGCGCACCGCGCCCGGACCGGCCAGCATTTCGGAAAGCATTCTTTCCACCTTCTCCGCCAGGCCCGCTTCATACAGGTTGACGCCTAAGAGGACCTTGTTCTCCAGAATGAGCCGGATCGCGCCATGCACACTCTGAGGCCGGCCCGGCTTCACACCGGTCAGCGCCTGCTGCCCCTCGGGTTTGTGCAATCGGCCTTCAGCCCGTTGGCAATGGAGGCGATAACCTCCTTCTCCGTTTCGCCGTCCGGCTTGAGGCCGACCATCAGCGTCATGGAATCGTGCGGCACATGGATCCGGTCGATGATATCGTAGTCAAAGGTCTCCGCCGCCATGATGCCGCTCCGTTGCAGGCCCTTGTTCAAAAGCCGCTGCTGCAGCCCGGCGCTGAAGCCGCGAAAGATATTTCCCGCGCCAAAGTGCACCCAAACGGGTTCATCGGTGGTATGCATGCACATGGCCGGCCAGTCGAAGCCGGGAAGCGCAATGCCGGCCTGCCGCCCGCACGGGAACGGACAGCGCGCCGCGGATCACTGCTGTTCGATAGCCTCCCACAGGCCGTTGAGATAGGTTGCGCCCAGCGCGCGGTCATACAGGCCATAGCCGGGGCGACCCTGCTCATCCCAGATCATGCGTCCATGGTCGGGGCGCACATAGGTATCCGGACAGGTGTCGTAAATGGCCTTCATGATGGCGTACATGTCCAGATCACCGGCCGAGGACAGGTGCGCCGCCTCACGGAAGTGATGATATCCAAGGTACTTCACATTGCGCACGTGCATGGCGCCGATCCGGTTCATCTTTCCAAAATGACGGATGATTGCCGGCACGTCGTTTTCGGGGTTGGAACCCAGCGAGCCGGTGCACAGGCACACGGTGTTGGCCGGGCTGTCATGCAGCTTGAGAATCTTGTCAAAGTCCTCCTGGCTGTGGGCGATGCGCGGTAGACCGAAGATGGGCCAGGCGGGATCGTCCGGATGGCAGGCCATGCGCACGCCCGCCTCCTCGCACACGGGAATCACCGCATCCAGGAAGTACTTGAAGTGCTCGCGCAGGGTGTCGGGCGTCATGCCCTCGTACTGCTTCAGCGTGTTCTCCAGCAGTGCCAGACGCTCCGGCTCCCAGCCGGGCAAAGTAAATCCACGGCTGCCCTCGGCAGTTCTGCGCACAATTTCCAGAGGGCCCATTTCCCCCAGGTCCTTTTCATCAAAGTACAGGCTGTTGGAGCCATCCTCCGGAATTACTCTCGCCAGATCGGTACGCAGCCAATCGAAGACCGGCATGAAGTTGTACACAATCACCTTGATGCCATAGCGGGCCAGGTTGCGGATCGTATCGATATAGTGTTGGATGTACTCATCACGCGTGGGCAGGCCGGTCTTGATGTCCTCGTGAACGTTCACGCTTTCGATGACTTCCAGCTCAAGCCCAGCCGCGTGGACCTCGTCCACCAGCGCCTTGATATCCTCCGTCTCCCACGCCACGCCGGCAGGCCGGTCCAAAAGCCCCATCAGGCCCGTCATGCCGGGAATCTGCTTAATGTACTTCAGTGGGATGGGGTCAGCCTGACTGCCATACCAGCGAAAGGTCATTTTCATGGCAGTTTCTCCCTCCTTGAACATATTGGGCATACCCTTTCTTTTATCAGAATTCTAGCATCAATTCTTTGATGTGCCCACTAGTATACCAGATAAATTGTAATCATTTCGATTTATATAATTGTGAGAAATTTTCGATTTGTCACGCCATGGACCGC
>LHCFC04200__coassemble_1236_pt1 | contig 12900 bp, 10 predicted proteins | sample LHCFC04200__metabat2_high_PE_024 | metagenome-assembled genome bin LHCFC04200 | reverse complement strand
TGGACTGCCCCGAAACGGTGGAAAGCGGCCAGGACCTGCTCTCTCTGGCCCGCTCGCTGGAAAAGCGGGGCGATACGGCCAAGGCGGTCAAATGCTACCGCCTGTGCGCCCGCGGCGACACGCGCGCCGAGGCCTATCACGCGCTGGCGCGGGAGCGGCGGCGCGCGGGCGACGTGACCGCCGCCATCCGCCTGTACGAAACCATGCTGCGCCGGGGCGACGACCCCGTATCCGCCTGCGAGGCGCTGGCCAAGCTCTATGAGCACCGCCTGCATAATCCCGCTCAGGCGCTTACCTACACGCGCCAGGCGCTGCTTCTTTTGTCGGAACCCGGCCTTTTTCGCTCAGAGGCTGTACAAGCCCGCCAAGTTGCGCTACAATACCGTTATGCACGTCTGAGGCGAAAGCTTTGCGCCGCGTGCGTCAAATCAACCGATAAGGAGGAACCATCCTCATGGGAATCATGACCGTTTTTAAAGCGCGCAGCGCCGCTTCCAAGCTGTCCAAGGGCGATACCGAGGGCGCGATGCGTCTGTACAAAGAGGCCATTGATGAAGGGCTTCAGGATGTGCGCTTTATTCTGACCTATACCGTGCTGCTCATCCGCGCCGGGCGCTATCAGGAGGCGCGCGGCCTGCTGGTAAAGATCCAGAAATATCCCATGGCCGAAAGCAGCCGCTGCCAGCTGTTTGTCAACTATGCTTCCTGCGTCTATAAGATGGGCGAACTGCAAAAGGGCATCGACCTTCTGGAGCGCCAGCACGCCAAGCAGCCCAGCGGCCTGATCTATGAAACCCTTGGCTACCTTTACGTGGAAGCGGGCGACTACGAAAAGGCCCTGGCCTATAACACCGAGGCGTACGAGTACGACGACGAGGACAGCATCACCCTGGACAATCTGGGACAGACCTATTACCGCCTGGGCAACGATAAGGCCAAGGCCCGCGAATTTTTCCAAAAGGCCATCGAGCTCAAGCCCACGCAGATTGACACGCTCTACTTCCTGGCCCAGTACGATATTGAGGAGGGCAACAAGGACGCGGCGCGTGAGAAGCTGGAAAAGGCCTTGAAGGGCCGTTTTTCACCCCTCAACTATGCCACGCGCGAAATGGTGCAGGCCTCGCTGGACAGCCTGTAAGCAGAACCTACGACACGCCCGGTCTTCCGATGGGAGGCCGGGCGTCAGTTTGCTGACAAATCGTGGGGTGCATGGGGATCATCCCCCTGCCGGAGTTTGGGTCAGAGCCCCAAAAAGCCTTATGCCGCAGCATTTTTTACGAGCGTTGCGAGCGGCCGAAGGGCGCAAGAAACGCGACTTTCTCTAAAATCAGGGTTTTCAACGGTCTGACGCCCGGTCTTCGATGGGAGGCCGGGTGTGTTTTTGATTGCAGGCGCGCGGGAGCCCTATTCAAACTGCGCGGCGTACAACCGGTAATATACCCCGCGCCGGGCCATCAGCTCCTCGTGCGTGCCCTGCTCCACCACATCCCCATGCTCCATCACCAAAATCCGGTCGGCGTGCTGGATGGTGGACAGCCGGTGCGCAATCACAAAGGACGTCTTTCCCCGCATCAGGTCCTGCATGGCCTTTTGCACCTTCTGCTCGGTGTTGGTATCGACGTTGCTGGTGGCCTCGTCCAAAATGAGCATCTGCGTGTCGTAGAGCATGGCGCGGGCGATGGTCAGCAGCTGCTTCTGTCCCTTGCTGATGTTGCCGCCGTCCTCGCTGATCACGGTGTCATAGCCCTGCGGCAGGCGCATGATGTAGCTGTGGATGCGTGCGGCCTTGGCCGCGGCCACCACTTCCTCCATGGTGGCGCCCTCCTTGCCGTAGGCGATGTTGTCAAAAATGGTGCCGCCAAATACCCATGTATCCTGCAGCACCATCGCATAGGCGCGGCGCAGGGAATCGCGCGTCACCTGACGCACCTCGCGGCCATCTACCAGAATTTCTCCGCGTTCCACGTCGTAAAAGCGCATGAGGAGGTTGATGAGGGTGGTTTTGCCCGCGCCCGTATGCCCCACAATGGCAATGGTCTGGCCCGGCTCGGCCCGGAGGTTCAAATCGTGCAGCACGGTCTTGCCCGGCGTGTAGCCAAAGCTGACATGCCGGGCCTCCACGGCGCCCTCCACGTGCGTGAGCACCTGCGCGCCGGGCGCATCCGCCGTCTCCTCCGGCTGATCCAGCAGGGTAAAAACCCGCTCCGCCGCGGCCAACGCGGAATAGATTTCATTGATGATGTTGGCGATTTCGTTGATCGGGCCGCAGAATTTGCGGGAGTAGAGCACGAAGGACGAAATCTGCTCCATGCCCACGCCGCCCAGCAGATACAGGGCGGCTCCCACCATGCCGATGAGGGACAGGCCCAGGTTGTTGATCATGTTGATGGTGGGGCCGGTGGTCATGCCCAGGGCGTCCGCGTCGCGGTAGGCTTTGGCGGCTTCGTGATTGATATCGCTGAAATCCCGGCACACGTCATCCTCATAGGCATAGGCCAGGATGGTTTTCTGCCCGGAAAACATCTCCTCCACATAGCCGTTCATCCTGCCGTAGGCAGCGCTGCGCCTGGCGTAGAGCGGACGGGTTTTTTTGCCCATGTAGCGGGCGAAAAACACGGCCAGCGGCAGCGTTACGGCCAGGCACAGCACCATGGCCGGCGATATGAGACACATCATCAAAAATGAGCCGCCCACCGTGATCACGCTGGTCAGAATCTGAATCAAATCGGCGGAAAGGCTGGTGGTAACCACGTCGATATCGTAGGACACGCGGCTGATGATATCTCCCGCCTGGTTGCGGTCAAAGTAGCTCACCGGCAAGGCCATAAGCTTGGCAAACACATCCTGCCGCATTTTCCGGGCTACCCTCCTGCCCATGCGCATCATGCCCTGCGTAGCCAGAAAGGACATGATGTTGCCCAGCAGATAGGCCGCCAGCATGCAGCCCGCGTAAAAGGCCACGGTGTCAAAGTCCACCTGTCCCTTGCCCACGGCCGCGCCGATGGCCTTGCCCGCAAAGGTGGGACCCAGCAGGTTGCCCAAGTTGCTGATCACCGTCAGCATAAGCAGCGCCAGCACCACATAGCGGTAGTTCATCACATATTTCAGGATGCGAAGCGTCGTGCCCTTCGCGTTCTTGGGCCGTTCTTTTTTGGCTCCCAGCCCTCTTGGCGGCATTGCGCTCTCCCCCTTCCGCGTTACGCCAGCGCGCCCATCTGCGTCTGATAGATCTCCAGATAGGCGGGGCAGGTCTTGAGAAGCTCCTGGTGGGTTCCATAGCCGATGCACCGGCCGTTATCCATGACCAGGATGTGCGTCATGGACTGGATGGAGCTGACGCGCTGGGCGACCATGATGGTGGTGGAGTCGCGGTGATGCTCAAAAATCGCCTTGCGAAGAGCCGCGTCGGTCTTGTAGTCTAGGGCGGAGGAGGAATCGTCCAGAATCAGGATTTCCGGATTTCCCGCCAGGGCGCGGGAAATCAGCAGCCGCTGCCGCTGCCCGCCCGACAGGTTCGCGCCCTTGATGTCAGCCCGGTAATTCAGCCCCTCCTCCAGTGAATCAATGTACTCGGCGGCCACCGCGTCCTCCGCCGCGCGCGTCAGCGCGGTATCATCCAGATCCCGGCCAAAGCGGATGTTTTCCCGCAGGGTGTTGAAGAACACCATATCGTTTTGAAACACCACGCCAAACTTTCGGTGCAGCTCGTCCTTTTCGTAGGTGCGCACATCCCGCCCATCCACGAACACGCCGCCGTCCTCCACGTCGTAAAAACGCATGAGCAGGTTGATGATGGTGCTCTTGCCACAGCCGGTGGGGCCGATGATACCCAGGCTTTCGCCGCGCCTGAGGGCGAAGTTGATGTCATAGAGGCATTGTTCCCGTTCTCCGCCGGCCAGGGAATGCTCCGTTGCCTCGCCGTAGATGAAATTGACGTGCTCAAAGCGAATGAACTCGTCGCCGGAGGGGGTCCGGGCTTCCTCCGGGGCCAGAACGCGCTGGTCCGGCTCGATCTCCAGCACCCGGGCGATGCGGTTGGCCGACGCGCTGGCCTTGCTGACCATGATGAAGATGCGGTTGACGCCCATCACACCCTGCAGCACCATGTTGAAATACGTCAGGAATGCAAGGATCACGCCCGGCTTGATCTGTCCGCTGTCCACCCTTGCCGCCCCCAGCCACACCACCAGCGTAAGGCCGATGTTGAGGCACATCTGCATCAGCGGACCGGGAATGGCCATGATGGTGCTGGCCTTGATATCCGCCCGGGTCATGGCCTCATTGCTCAGGCTGAAGCGCCGCTTTTCATATTCGGTTTTGGAAAGCGCCTTGACCACACGGATGCCGGAGATATCCTCACGCATCACGCGCACCACATCGTCCAGACGCTCCTGCACCTTGCGGTAAAGCGGAATGCCATATCGGGAAACGCACAGGATGACCACGATCAAAACGGGAACCATCACACACAGGATGGCCGAGAGCGCCGCGTCCATCATCAGCGTTACACAGATGCCGCCCAGAAGCATCATCGGTACGCGCACGCACAGGGTTTGCAGGGTCTGCACGCAGGACTGCACGTTGTAGCTGTCGCTGGTCATGCGGCTGATGAGGCTGGGCAGGCCGAAGGCGTCGAACTGCGCGCCGGAGAGGTTGGCCGTTTTGGTAAACAGGTCCTGCCGGATATCGTAGGACACGTTGTGCGCGTTGTCGATGGCCATGCGGTTGGCCCAGACATTGAGCTGGCGGGTGACCAGCGCCGTTGCGACCATCAGAAGGCCCCAGAGAATCACCTGCCGCATCTGCCCCAAAGGCACCACCTCGTCGATCAGGTGTTCCAGAATATAGGGAATCAGCAGCTCCGTCACCGCGCCCAGCAGCTTGACCGTCATGGAAGAGGCAATTCGGCGCGCATAAGCCTTCATGTAGCGGAAAATCATCCTCATACCGGACTGCCTCCCTACTCCCGCGCCTTTTCCGCGGCGAGTCTCTCCTCTACGTTGGGAAAACCAGCCCGCCATTCTTCCCGGCAGCGCGGCTCCAGAACCGCCAGCAGACGGGCCAGCTCCTCCTGTTCCTGCGCGTTCAGGGGTTCCAGCAGCCATTCATAGAACAGCTCCTCCAGATGCGCCTTGGAATTCTTGAGTTCCTCAGCCTTATGGGTGGCATAAAGCAGGCGGCTGCGCCGGTCGGCAGGGTTGGTTTCCCTCCGGAGATACCCCTTGGCCTCCAGCCGTGCAAACTGCCGCGCCGCCGCACCCTTATCAATTTCCAGGCGCTGACATACTTCCGCCTGCGTAATGCCCGGATGGCAGCGTACCGTCTGAATGAGATCAAATTCTGAAGCTCCGATGCCCTCGCGGCGCATGGTGCGCGTGGTAAACCTGCCCACGCCGCGCGCGATTATGGAGATTCTCCGCTGCGTAACGTCCATTCTGCATCCCTTTCAAGAAAGATGATATATCAACTAAAAAGATGATAGCACAACTTTTTCATCTGTCAACCGGTTATCGGCATGCGGCCAAAAAATCTGTAGGGCGATCGTCCGGCGCATTTGAGCGCATGCCGGGAAGGCCGGCGCTGCTACCTGCCGCGTCTTTGTCTCCAAAATAAAAAAGGCGCACCGTATCCGAAAAGGATCGGATACGGTGCTGCATGCCTTTTGAAAGGGATTTCGGATCAGTCGCGTTCCCACTCCACCATGTCGCCGGTGGTAGCGTTGATGGAGAACTCATACCGGGTGCCATTCAGGGTGGCTTCGCCCTCCCAGAAGTAGCGGCCGTCATCCTCGTCCAGCTTGATCCTGACGATCTCCGCGCCCGGTTTCAGGGTGGCGATCTGCGCGCGGGCCGCTTCTTCGGTCATCATGCCGTCCGCCGTGTACTGGCCTACATAGAGCTCACGATCCACAATCGTGCCGGTCTCGGCGTTCAGATCCAGCTTGCCATAGAGCTCGTCGGTCACGATAAAGACCTCAATCTCGTGGTTGCCATCGTCGATCTGCTCATCCTTGCGAATGATTTCGGCCCCGGGATAGGCCGCCTCGACCGCGGACGCCACCGCCTCGTCGGTCAGCGTCGTGGAGCGGGCGTTGGAAGCGCTCTTGCGTTCGCTTTCAATCTTGACCACCGCGCCGGTGTTGGGGTTGACCTGAATCTCGTACTTTTCACCCGTGGCCTCCACACGGAAGGTAAGCTCATGCATGCCATCGTCCATTTCGGACCAGGTCAGCTGTGCCTCAGCGGGTACATAGGCGCGGGCGGCGGTTTCCGCCTCGGTATCGGTAAGGGCCAGGGCGCCACCGGCAATCATCATAGCAGCCAGGACCGCCAGGATCATACTCATCTTTTTCATCTTTCATTTGCTCCTTTCTGTGCGCTCTCTTGAGCACGGTCAGAGTATAGCAAGGCAAGATGAAAGAAAAATGAAAATTCAAAATTTATTTTCATTTATTTTCGGGGAAAAACCACCCGGATTTCCGTGCCCTTTCCGGGCGCGCTCCGCACCTGGGCAGACCCGCCGTGCCGGTCGATAATCCACCGGGCGATCGCCAATCCCAGACCCGTTCCCTCCGAATTTCTCGAGCTGTCTGCACGCCAGAAACGGTCCCACATGCGCTCCTGTTCCTCCGGCGACATGCCAACGCCATCGTCGCGCACAGCCAGGCATACGCCGTCCGCCTCATCGGTCAGTTTCAGCCACGCATGCCCGCCGTGCCGCCCATAGCGAATGGCATTGCCCAGCAGGTTCACCGCCAGGCGGGTCAGCAGCGACGCGTCCGCGTTCATCTGCACGCCGGGTTCCACCTCGGCCTCCAGCGAGATGTCCGCATCCTGCGCCAGGGGCTCCAGTTCGTGCGCCACCTCCTGCATCAGCCGGGAGACGTCCACCTCCCGCATCTCCACCGGGACACGCCCCGCGTCCATGCGTGACAGCGCCAACAGCTGCGCCACCAGCCGGCTCAGCCCATCGATGCGCTCCATGATCTCCGCAATCAGCGACTCGCGGCGGCCTGGGTCCGTCTCATCCATGGCCTCCTGACACAGCAGGCGCACGGCATTGAGCGGCGTGCGCAGCTCATGCGCCGCATCCGAGGTGAATTGCCGCTCGCGTCGGAAGGCCTCGTCCAGACGCTCCAGCATGCTGTCCAGCGTGCGCGACAGCCGGGTGAGCTCATCGCGGCCGCCATGCAGCCCCACGCGCCGGCCCAGATCTCCGCCGCTTACGATGGCCTCCGCCGTAGCCGCCATGCGGCCCACGGGACGGAATGCGCCTCTAGCAATCAGGAATCCGCCCAGCGCCGTCAGCCCGATCATTAACGGAAGCAGGATCAGCGCTGCCCGCAGCACCAGGACATAAGCCGCTGCCTCCGAGTCCGCCGCCTTGACGCAGCGCATCCACACCGAACTGCGGCCGTCGAAGGTGAGCAGCGTATCCAGCACATACCATTCCATTCCGCCGGAGGACACGCGGCGCACCGCATCCTGCTCAAAGGCCAGCTCCACGCGCGTGCGGCCGTAAATCAACGTGCCGCTTTCCGTGTAGAGCGCAATGTGCACATCCGGGATGTCCTCCAGGTCGTCGTCGATTTCCAGGTTGCCGCTTTCATATTCCAGCTGGGACTGCGCCAGGGCGGATGCAGCGTACAGCGTATCGCTGTAGTATTCATAGGCGCTGCGCTGGGCCGCAATAAAGAGCAGTCCGCCCATCAGCCCTGCCGTGACCAGCGCCAGTATTGTATACCAGAGCGTCATTTTCAGCTTGATCCCCATGGCGCTTCCCTCACTTCTGCGCGCGCAGCACGTATCCCACGCCGCGAACGGTATGAATCAGCTTCTTTTCAAAGGGATCGTCCACCTTTTTGCGCAGGCTGCGGATGTAGACGTCCACCATGTTGGACGCGCCCTCGTAATCCATGCTCCACACGTTTTCCAAAATGTGGTCCCGCGACAGCACCACGCCGGCGTTGCGGATCAGGTATTCCAGAATGGCATACTCCCGGCTGGTCAGATGCAGTTCCGTCTCCCCTCGCGTGGCTACGTGACGGCTGGCGTCCAAAGTGAGATCTTCCAGAGTAAACAGATTCCCCGTCGCTTTCTGACGGCGTGCCAGCACGTGGATACGCGCCAGCAGTTCCTCATAGGCGAAGGGTTTGACCAGATAATCGTCCGCGCCCGCGTTCAGGCCGCCCACACGGTCCTCTATGGCGTCGCGCGCGGTCAGAAACAGCACGGGCGTATCCGTGCCCCGCTCCCGCATGCGGCGTACGGCCTCCAGACCATCCATTTTGGGCATCATGATGTCCAGCACGATCACATCATAGTGCACCACCCCGCTCAGTTCCAGCGCCTCCTGTCCGTCGTAGCACACGTCGGCGGAAATATGGTCGCTCTTGAGCCGGTTCTTCAAAAGCCCGGCCACGCGCCGGTCGTCCTCCGCAATCAATACCCGCATCACACATTCCTCCCAATGCGATCATTATAGCCGCCGCGCAGCCCGCTGACAAGCTTGTCGGCGCAGACGGATCGCAGTGTGGTCAAAGCATCCGTTTTTTTCCGGCGAAATGTGAAGATTTTGTTTCAATTGCTCTTGATTTTTTTCATAACTGGCTATACAATGTAAACATCCTTTGATATTTACTGCCTTTTAGGCTTACAGATAGCACTGGAATGGAAAGGAAGAAGCCCATGGCCAAGCGGATTCTTTTGGTGGATGATGAGCCTCTAATTGTAAAAGGTTTGAAATATACGCTCGAACAAGAGGGGTTTGAGACGGACTCGGCCGCCGACGGCGAGGAAGCCCTGACCAAATTTTTTTCCGGACATTTTGATTTTATCCTGCTGGATGTAATGCTGCCCAAAATCGACGGCATCACGGTGTGCCAGCGCATCCGCGAGCACAGCAACGTGCCCATCATCATGCTGACCGCCAAGGGCGAGCAGATCGACAAGATTCTGGGGCTGGAATATGGCGCGGACGATTACATGACCAAGCCCTTCAATATTCTGGAGGTCAAGGCCCGCATCAAGACCATCATGCGCCGCGCCTCCGGCAACGTGCAAAACGAGGCCCGCAAGGTGGTGCGCGTGCACGACATGGAGATCAACGCCATCAACCGTTCCGTGACCCTGGGCGGAAAAGAGGTGCGGCTGACGGCCAAGGAGTTTGACCTATTGCAGGTATTTGTCAACAACCGCGGCAAGGTGTTCAGCCGCGAGGCCCTACTGGAAACCGTATGGAAGTACGATTACACCGGCGACGCGCGCACGGTGGATGTTCATATCCGCAGGCTGCGTGAAAAGATCGAGCGCAACCCCGCCCAGCCGGAATTCATCTTCACCAAGTGGGGAGTGGGCTACTATTTCACCGATAAGGATTAACACGCCGTTTACATCCATCCGCTGGAAGATTCTTTTCGCCTTCCTGCTCATTGTGGGGGTGAGCTACTATGTGGTAGCCACCTCGCTCATTGGGCTGGTGGGCGATTATTTGTTCGACGACCGCAAGCAGCAGGACCGTGTGAGCACCAGCCGGCTTGCCGAGGAGCTGGCTCCGCTGTACCTGTCGGCCCAGACGCAGACGCTGCAGGAGCGGCTGGAAGCCGCCGCGACCGAGCTGGGCGCGCGCCTGATGGTGCTGGACATGAGCGGAAAGGTGCAGGCCGACAGCCAAAGCGAACTCAACGGCTCTCGCATGGAGCTGCCGGAGGTGGCCGGCATTCTCTCCGAGGGAAAAACAGAGGATTACGGCGTCCATCAGACGGAAAGCAGGAGCGCGGCGCTGGACGTGCTGGGTCTTTTCCGCCCCTTCGACCAGGGAGTGGAATGGGTAGCCTATTCCACGGCGGGACTTGTGCAAAACGGGCAGACCATCGGGGTGCTGCTGCTGACCTCGCCCATGCAGGGCACGATGGAGCGGCTGTTCACCCTGCAGGACAAAATGATCCTCTATTTTCTCATTGCCGCCGGGGTGGCCATGGTGATTGCGCTGGTATTTTCGCGCGTGATCACGCGGCCCATCGTATCGCTCACACGCAGCATCCAGCGCATGGGACGCGGCGACCTGTCCGTGCGCGTGCCGGTCAAGGGCAGCGGCGAGCTCCGCCGCCTTTCGGAAACGTTCAACACCATGTCCGAAAAGCTGGAAATGCTGGACAAAAGCCGCAATCAATTCGTATCCAACGCCAGCCATGAGCTGAAAACCCCGCTGGCTACCATGAAAATTCTTCTGGAAAGCATCATTTATCAGCCCGACATGGACGCGGGTATGCGCACTGAGTTTCTCACCGATATCAACAAGGAAATCGACCGGTTGAATCTGATTATCAGCGATTTGCTGACCCTGGTCAGCATGGATTCCAAGACCATGCGCTTAAACCGCACCACCTTCAGTCTGGCGCAGGTGGTCACCGACACGGCGCACCGCCTGGCTCTGGTGATGGAGAAGCGTCATCAGGAGCTGAAACTCCAGCTCAACGACCGCTGCGACATGTATGCCGACTGCGCGAAGCTGACGCAGGTGGTGTACAACCTGATGGAGAACGCCAGCAAATACACCCAGGAGGGCGGGGTGATCCGCGTGCGGCTGATCCGTTCCGGCCGGGATGCGATCCTGACCGTATCGGACAACGGCCCCGGCATTCCCAAAGAGGATCAGTCCCACATCTTCGATCGCTTCTACCGGGTGGACAAGGCCCGCAGCCGGGAGACCGGCGGCACGGGATTGGGGCTGAGCATCGTTCATCAGATGGTGCTGATGCATGGCGGCACCGTCACCGTGGACAGCGAGGAGGGCAACGGGGCCACCTTCACGGTGGAGTTACCCATCCATCAGGGATGACCCCGAAAGGAGGGAATTGGCTTGATCCGAAAATATGCGGTGCTCGCCCTGTCCATGGCGCTGGCGTGCACCCTGCTTGCCGGCTGCGCCCCTGTGGGCCTGCCCATCACGGATGACGAGCCCGCCGTGACGCTGCCGACCGCCGAGGTTTCATTTCTGGCCCCCATCGGGGACGCTTCTCTGGAATATACGGCTCCCGCTACGCTCTATCTGCCCCGCCACGACGGCATGGGTCTGACCACGGTGGAGAGCGAGGTATCCTTCTCCCCCACCCGCTCCGATGCCGAAAGCCTGGCACGCGCGCTGCTGGCGCATGCCGGCGACGGCAACGCCAGCCCCGTGGGCGGCAGCGTGCGCCTATCGCTGTATGGGGTCAATCCGGTGGAGGTCAGCCGCAATGTGGCCACCGTCAACCTGGCGGCCAACGCCCTGCAGCTCAGCCGCGACGCGCTGTACCTGGCCTGCCAGGCCATTGCCAACACGCTGACCACTATGCCGGAAATCGAATGGGTCAACTTTCTGGTGGTGGACCGCCCCGTGGGGCTGGACATAGCCAACACGCTTCCGATGGGCGCGTTTTCAGCCACGGCGGCACAGGACATCGGCGCGGCATATGAACAGCTGCTTTCCCGCCGGGTCGACAGCGGTTCGGACGCATCGCTCAAGCCCCTTACTTCCAATGTAACGCTGTATTTTCCCGTCAGCGGCATGGATGGCGTAGTCAGCGAGGTACGCAGCGTATCGTTTTCCGATCAGGTGTTTTCCAACATGGTGGTCGCCATCCTGCGCGAGCTGGCGCAGGGTCCCACCGGGGAGATTGACTCCCCCGCCCTGCCGCTGCTGGGCGATCTGCTCACCGCCGACCCCGTGCTGGTCAATTCCGAGTCCACGGGTGGATCGGTCATTGAGCTGGAGTTTGCCTATAACCTGGATGATATGCTGGAAGCCTACGGCCTGACCCGGGCGCAGAGCATGGCGTCGCTGTGCTATACGCTGTGCACCTTCTTCCCCAACGTGAGCGGCATCCGCGTGTCCATCAACGACACGCCCGTAAGCCAGCTGCAGCTGGAGGAGGACCAGGACGTGTCCATCAGCTTTGCGGAAAACGTGCTCCTGCGAAGCGACTTTTCCACCTTGCTCTACGATTACTGTACCCTGTACTTTGCCGACACGGACGGTCAGCACCTGCGCGAGGTCAGGCGTCCCGTGCCTTACACGCAGCGCATGAGCCCGCGCACGCTGCTCATTGAGCTGGCGCGCGGCCCCAAGGCATATGACAGCGTGGAGGGACTCACGGCGGTGATGCCTGCCGGAGCCATACAAGACACCGACATTCTGGGTCTGGCGCTATCCGAGGGCGCCATGTTGGTCAACTTCGCTCCTTCTTTTGAAAATGTGGGGTCGGGCATGGACGAAACCCAGGAGCGCCTGCTGGTGTATGCCATGGTCAACACGCTCTGTGCCGGCACCAAAGCGGACAGCGTGTGCTTCTTCCGCGGAGGCGCCCAATTCGACGGATTTTCGGGAAAAATTTACTGGCGCGGACTGTTCTATCCGCTGCCGGCGGACAGCTGAACAAACGGCGGGGAGCCAAAGCGTTCCCCGCCGATCTTTGTTTCCTCCTACCTGGTGATGCGCCGCCTGCACAGGCCCGTCCTGCCGCAGGCGGGGCATACCAGCCTGCGCCGGGTAAAGGTGTGGTATGCCTTGACATATTCGCCCAAGGCGGGCGTAAACGTCGCCTTGCAATGCGGGCACTGATAGTAGCCGGCTCTCGCGTCCAGCACGGCCGCAGCCCCTACGCCCGCCGCGCCCGTTATCAGGGCCAGGGCGATCAGTGCAATCCGCGCGACCGCGGGCAGCGTTAGAAACGCGGCCAGGGCAATCAGCGCGCACACCGCAATTCCCGTAATGGCGGCGCAGATCAGGGACAGCGCCAGCCTTTTTTTATTTTCCGCATTTTCCCGGATCAGTTCCATCATGTTTTCCTCCGCTTTCTTTTGATAATCTGCCTGTGCGACCCGCTCGCCCGAAAGCAGGTCGTTGACCGTAATGCCAAGC
>LHCFC04200__coassemble_1200_pt1 | contig 13198 bp, 7 predicted proteins | sample LHCFC04200__metabat2_high_PE_024 | metagenome-assembled genome bin LHCFC04200 | reverse complement strand
CCATCCGCGCCAAGGCACTCTATAGCGAGGACGAGGCCAAGACCCTTCGCAAGAGCCATGAGAACCCCGAAATCAAGCAGATTTACGAGGAGTTCCTCGGCAAGCCCAACAGCCATAAGGCGCATATGCTGCTGCATACGACTTATGAGCAGCGCGATATCTATCTCTGAGTTCGATCTCCTTTCGCGGCGGCGGGGACTTTCCCGCCGCCGCGCTTGTATGTGCGCACATAAAACTGTGCAAAGAAAATTTCTTAAAGAAAACACGTTTCGTCCATTCGTTCATAAAAGCTTTACAATCCGCCGCAATCCCTTGAAAAATCAGCATTTTCCGCGATGTGGACACCGGATTTGCCCCTTGCGCTTTTTGGGAAAGAATGCTTTAATAGGTTGAGCGCTTTTGCCGGGAAACCCGAGAAGGCGGCCGGAAGGGGTTTTTTGTTTGGACATTCAATGGTATCCGGGTCATATGGCCAAGGCCAAGCGGCTGCTCAGTGCGCAGTTGAGCAAGGTGGATCTGGTGGTGGAGCTGTGCGACGCACGGCTTCCGCAGTCCAGCAGGAATCCCGCGCTGGACGAGCTGATCCGCCATAAGCGGCGCGTGCTGCTTTTGTGCAAGGCCGATCTGGCCGAACCTGTCAAGACGCAGCGCTGGCTGGCCTATTTCCGGCGGCAGGGCCTGGAGTGCATGGCTTATGACAAGAGTCCGCAAAAGACCAAGCAGGCGCGCGCCCTCATCGAACTGACCGCCAGGGATGTGCTGGAGCGAAACCAGCGCCGCGGCATCCAAAAGACGCTCCGCGCCATGGTAGTGGGCGTACCCAACGTGGGCAAGAGCACCTTCATCAATCGCCTGTATGGCGGGAGCATCGCCAGGACAGGCGACCGCCCAGGCGTCACCAAGAGCAACCAGTGGGTCAAGGTATCGCCCTATCTGGAGGTACTGGACACCCCCGGCATGCTCTGGCCCAAGCTCAACGACCAGCGTGCGGCTACGCGCCTGGCCTATATCGGCACCATCAAGGATGCCGTCTACGACCAGTACGAGCTGTGCGCCTGCCTGCTGGCCGACCTGATGGCCGTTATGCCTGAGCAGACCATCGAACGCTACAAGATCAAAGACCCCTCTGCCCAGGGCTATGCCCTGCTGGATGAAGTGTGCCGGGGACGGGGGTTTCTCATGCGCGGCGGCGTGTGCGATCTGGACCGCGCATGCGCCGTGATTCTGGATGAATTCCGTGAGGGCAAGGTGGGGAAGCTCACCCTGGAAGATCCGCCCCAGACCGGGGAGGAGGCGCACGATGGTAAAACCCTCTGAAAAGCGACTGGCGCACTTTCGCGATCTGGTCGCCTATGACCGGGCGCTGCCGGGCTTCGGCACGTCGCTGGCCGGCATGGACGAGGCCGGACGCGGCCCGCTGGTGGGCAATGTGGTGGCCGCCTGTGTTATCCTGCCCGCACAGCCGTTGTATGAGTGGATTGACGACAGCAAGCGCCTCAGCCCCAAGCGCCGCGAGGAAATGTACGAACGCATCATGGAAACGGCGCTGTTTGTGGGGGTGGGCGAGGCCAGCCCGGAGGAAATCGACCGGCTGAACATCTTGAATGCCACGCGCCTGGCCATGCGCCGGGCGGCAGAGCGTGCGCCGGCCACCCTGTGCGTGGTGGACGCGGTCACGGGACTGGATTTGCCCTTTCCGGTGCGGTCTGTCATCCGGGGCGACGCCAGCAGCTACCACGTAGCGGCTGCCAGCATCGTGGCCAAGGTGACGCGGGACCGGCAGATGCGGGACTATGCCCTGCGATATCCTGAGTACGGATTTGAACACAACATGGGCTATGGTACCGCGGAGCACATCGCGGCGCTGCGCACCCATGGTCCCACACCGGCGCACCGCCGTACCTTTCTACGCCATTTTGTCGGGGAGGAAACAGCCGAATGAAACGCATCTGCGCCTTTTTTTGCCTGGCGTTGACGCTGCTGATGTGCCTGACCGCCGCCGCGGAGGAAGCCAATCTGATCGCCAACGGCGGCTTTGAAACGCTGGATGCGTCCGGGAATCCGGAGGGTTGGTATCCCACGGCCTACCGCACGCAGGAGGGGTATTCGCGCATTGCCATCACGTCTGAAAAGGCGCACAGCGGCCAATACAGCGCCGTGGTGGAAAACGCCAGCGCCAACGATGCGCGCTATACCTGCACCGTTTCGGTGGAGCCTTCCTCGCTCTATCGCCTGAGCGCCTACGTGCTGGTGGAATCCATGGAGGATACCGGAAACGGCGCAAACCTTGGCATCGAGGGCATATATTCGTACTCCGACTGCCTCTTCGACACCGGTGGTGAATGGCGCTATCTGGAATGGTACGGCGAAACCGGCGAGGACCAGCGCGAAGTGACCTTTGGCGTGCGCGTGGGCGGCTACGGCGCGGAGAGCACCGGCAAGGCCTACTTTGACGACGTGCGCCTGGAAAAGGTGGACGCATTGCCCTCCGGGGTATTTGCCTCCGTCTGGTACGATACGCAGAGCCATGTCTCCTATGATACCGCCACCACGCAGCAGACGGGCCAGAAGAGCACGGCGCTGTTTGTGGTGCTGGGTGTGCTGTTTGGCTTTTTATATCTGCTGGCGCGTCCGCTGCTTTCGCGTGGGGGCGCGGACAGGCGCGCCGTCTATGCCTTTACCTGCGTGATGGCCGCGGCACTGGCCGTGCGCATCGTACTGGCGGCGAACGTGCCGGGCTATTCGGTGGATATCAACTGTTTCACCGCCTGGAGCCTGCGCATGGCCGAGCGTGGTCCGGCGGGCTTCTATGCGGCGGACTATTTCTGCGACTATCCCCCCGGATATATGCTTCTTTTGTGGCCCGTCGGGCTGTTGCTCAGCGCCGCACAAGGGGCGGGAGCTTCGCTGCTGGTGGTTAAAAGCCTGCCTATAGTGTGCGACCTGGCGGGTGCGATTTTGCTGTTTACTTTCGCCCGCAGGCGTCTGGGCGATACGGCGGCGTTACTTGTGGCCGGCATATACGCGCTCAACCCCGCGGTGCTGGTCAACGGCGCAGCCTGGGGACAGGCCGACAGCGTGCTGGCGCTGCTGCTGATGTTCACCTGCCTGGCAGCCATCGGCCGGGACTGGCGCGCGGCTTTTCCGCTGTTTGCGGCGGCCGCGCTGGTTAAGCCGCAGGCGCTCTTGTTCGCGCCGGTTGGCGGCGTATGGCTGCTTGGATGCCTGCTGGAAAAGCAGGAGCAGACGGACCGGGCACGGCAGTGGAAATCAGTCGGTCTGGGCCTTGGACTGGCGGTGCTCGTAGCCGCGGCCATCATCGTGCCCTTTTCCGTGCGGCAGTCGCCGGGATGGCTGATCAGCCTGTATCAGGAGACCCTTTCTTCCTATGCCTACGCCACGCTGAACACGGCCAACCTCTACTATCTGATCGGCGCCAACTGGACGAGCCTTGAAGCGCATGTTCCCACGGCGCTCCCGCTGGTTACGGCGTTGGCTGCCATGAGCGCGGGCCTGTGGCTGCTGCTGGACGGTGAGAAGCTGTCCCTGCGTGCTCAGCCCCGCCGCGCGTCGCTGGGGGCGCTCTGTCTGCTGCTGGCGCTGTATCAGTTCGGGCTGACCTTCTTTGGGGGCAGCTATACCGCCTACGGCTATGGGATGATGGCTTTTGCCTTTTTGCTTTCGGCCGTGTGCCTGGCCTTTGACCGCAAGGCCAATCATCTGCCTTTTTACCTGGCGCTGTCGCTGATTCTGATCTATGTGCTGGGAATCAAGGTGCATGAGCGCTACCTGCTACCCGCCCTGCCGCTGCTTCTGACGGCCTATGTGCTGACGCGCGACCGCCGGCTGCTGGGCCTGTGCGTCGGCTTTTCCATCACGACATTCATCAACACGGCCATCGTGCTTGATAACGCCATTCTCTATGGCGCGGAGATGGGGCATCTCAACAATGATACCCTCGTTCTCAACGATGCGCTGTGCGTACTCAATCTGCTGCTGTGCGGCTATGCCATCTGGGTGGCCTATACGGGCCTGCGGCCCAGCGAGGCGCCACAGCCGGAGAAAGCGGAGCCGTCCGTGCCGCCTGCATATGAGCGGATGCTGCTGTCCCCCCGCGATGCGCGCCTGCGCCTGACGTTGCGGGACTATCTGGTGCTGGGCGCAACCTGTGTGGTTTACGGCGTGTTGGCTTTTGCGAATCTGGGCAGTACCGCTGCGCCTCAAACGGGCTGGGTGTCTACCTCGCCCGACGAGCAGATCGTCTTTGACCTGAGCGAGAGCACACGCTTCAGCCTCCTGTATTATGCGGGGGTCAGCTACAATGATTTTTCCGTATCCACCAGCGAGGACGGCGTCACCTGGTCGGCCGAAACCCCCTGCCGCATGCGCGAGGGATTGTGCTATCGGTGGCTGTATGCGCTTCAGTCCACACAAAGCAATGGTGAAACCACTTATCTGAGCGATTCGCCCACCAGCGTGGTATGGTTCACGGGACGCTATCTGCGTCTGAACGCCTGTGAGGCGGGACTGAACCTCTGGGAAATCGTAGCGCGGGACGAAAACGGCCAAACGCTGCCTCTGACCATTGTGAGCCATACGGGCGCGCGCACGGGCGTGCTGGAAAGCGAAAAGCCGGTCGAAAACCTGATCGACGAGCAGGATACCTGCGTGGGCGAGCCGGGCTGGTACAACGGCACCTACTTCGATGAAATCTATCACGCGCGTACCGCCTATGAGCACCTGCACGGCCAGGCGCCCTACGAGACCACGCATCCGCCGCTGGGCAAGCTTATGATGAGCGTAGGCATCGCCATTTTCGGCATGACGCCGTTCGGCTGGCGGTTCGCGGGGGCGCTCATCGGCGTTCTGATGCTGCCGGCGCTCTACCTGCTGGCACTGCAGCTCACCCACCGGCGTTCCATTGCTACGGTGTCCATGGTGGCGTTTTCCCTGGATCTGATGCACTATACCCAGACGCGCATCGCCACCATCGACTCCTTCCCGGTATTTTTCATCCTGCTGAGTTACCTGTGCATGGTGCGCTACCTGCAAACCGACCTTTTTGCCGCCGACCCCGAAAAGCCCCGTCTGTTTGACCGCTGCCTGCGCCGGAGCCTGATTCCTCTGGCCTTAAGCGGCCTGTTCATGGGCCTGGCCATCGCCAGCAAGTGGATCGGGCTGTATGCCGCGGTAGGATTGGCACTGCTGTTCTTCGTGGCCATCTACCGGCAGTATCGGGTGAGCAATGTGGCCTGCGGCCTGGATGTGGAGCACGCCAAACTGGACGATAGCCAGAAAGCGCGTGTGCGCGCCGCGCAGGATTTTACGCTCAAACGGATACTGATCACATGCGGCTTTTGCGTGATCTTCTTCGTGCTGGTACCGTGCGTAATCTACTACCTGTGCTATATCCCGTATCTTTCGCCCACGGGTCCGGTCACGCTCAAGCGTGTGATCGACGCGCAGATCGGCATGTTGAATTATCACAGCACACCGGGGCTGGGTATGGACCATCCCTTCCAATCCCCCTGGTGGCAATGGCCGTTTATCCTCAAGCCCATGTGGTTCGCGCAGGACAGCTATGAACCGGCCGGCTATGCCAGCACCATCATGTGCATGGGCAATCCGTGGGTTTTCTACCTTGGCGCCATTGCCATGCTGGGCGCGCTCGTGGCCTGCGCGGCCAAATATCTGAACCTGCGCAGCGGCGTGTCTCTGCGGCAGGGAGACGGCGATCTCACGCTGCCGGTGCTGGCCGTGGGCTTTCTGGCGCAGTACCTGCCCTGGGTGCTGGTGCCCCGAAGCATGTATATCTACCACTATTTTGCAAGCGTGCCCTTCATCATCCTGGCTACGGCCTGGTGGCTGGACCGCCTGCCGCGCTCCCGGCCACGGCTCCGCATGGGGGTCATGGCCCTGTACCTGGTTGGCGCCCTGGTGTTCTTCGTGATGTTCTTTCCCTACGCGTCGGGATGGCTGACCAGCACGGGGTGGCTGGACGCGATGAAGTGGTTCTCAAAGCTGTACTACTGATGATCCCGTTTTTCTGGAGAGGGTGTGCCCGATGCTCGCCAAGACGTTATCCTGCGGTTTAAGCGGCGTATACGGCTATCCCGTGGAGGTGGAGGCGTTTATCTCCAATGGGATGATCGGCTTTGAAATCGTCGGCCTGCCCAGCATGGCCGTCAAGGAAAGCCGCGACCGCGTCCGCGCGGCTATCGCCGTGAGCGGCCTGTCCTTTCCCTTCGGCAAGGTGACGGTCAACCTGGCCCCTGCGGATGTGAAAAAGGAAGGTACGACGTTTGAACTGGCCATCGCGGTTGCTCTGCTGGCTGCGCGCTCTCCGGAGGCGTTTCATGGGCTGGGCGAGACCATGCTGCTGGGCGAGCTGGCGCTGGACGGGCGGCTGATGCCCGTGCGCGGTGCGCTGGGGATGGCCATCACCGCTGCCGGGCAGGGCGTGCGCGCACTCGTTTTGCCCAGGGCGAACGCCAGGGAATGTGAATGCGTGGAAGGGCTGACCCTGTATCCTGCGGAAACGCTGCTCCAGGTATTGGAGCACCTTTCGGGCAAGACCCCATTGACCGCTCATCCCGCGGCGCGCTACGAGGCGCTCGCACCGGACACGCCCATGGCCTTTGATCTCAAATACGTCAAAGGCCAGCCGGCGGGACGCAAGGCGTTGGAAATTGCCGCAGCGGGCGGACACAACCTGCTGATGACCGGCATCCTCGGCAGCGGCAAAACCATGCTGGCCCGCTGCCTGCCCGGCATTCTACCGCCCATGACCTACGAGGAGGCGCTGGAAACCACGCTGATTCATTCCGCCGCCGGAGAGCTGGGCGAGGACTGCGGGCTGATGACGCAGCGCCCCTTCCGCACGCCACACCACAACGTCTCTGTGCCCGCCATGATCGGCGGGGGCGGGAAGGCGCGGCCGGGCGAGGTATCGCTGGCGCACAATGGCGTTTTGTTTCTCGACGAGCTGCCCGAATTCCGGCATGAAACGCTTGAGGCGCTGCGTCAACCGCTGGAGGACGGGTTTGTGAACGTGACAAGGGTCAACGGGCAAAACCGCTATCAAAGCCGCGCAATGCTGGTTGCGGCCATGAATCCCTGTCCCTGCGGAAACTATGGCAGCAGGACGCGCCCATGCCGCTGCAGCCCGGCGGAGATCAGGCGTTACCTGGGACGCATCAGCGGTCCGCTGCTGGACCGCATCGACCTGCGAGTGGAGATGGACGCCGTGCCGGTTGAGGAGATTGAAAGCTCTGTCAGGGGAGAAAGCAGTGCCGATGTCCGCTCCCGCGTGCTTGAAGCGCGCAGGCGGCAGACCGTGCGTTACGCGGGGCTTCCCTTCCACTGCAATGCCCAGCTGGATCAGCCGGGCATAGAACGCTTTTGCGGGCTGGACGCGACGGCCTCCAAGCTGCTCCGCCAGGCGGTGGAACGGTTTCGCCTCTCCATGCGTGCCTATGGCCGCATTCGCAAGGTGGCGCGCACGGTGGCAGACCTGGAGGGCCATGATGCCATACAGGTCGGGGATGTTGCGCTGGCCCTTCAATTCCGAACCGCAGACGGACCATATGGAGGGTAGAGCATGCATCTGACCGAGGAACAGAGGTGCCTGCTATGGCTGTCGGCAGCCAAGATCACGCCTGCGCATGTGACGATGCTGGCCGAAGCCTACGGCGGCGTACAGGGCGTATGGGACGCATATGGCACCCACGGCGGTCCGGAGCTTCCATCGCAGGCACGAAAGGCATTGTCCCCGCTCCATTCCCGTGCCGCCATGGACAGCCTCATCGACCGGCTTGAGCAGAAGAACGTCCGGCTGCTATTTCAGGGAGACGAGCGCTATCCCAGCCGGCTGGCCAAGCTTGACGGCGCGCCGTATTTGCTGTATTATGCAGGTTCGCTCGACTGTCTGGAAAGGCCCATGGTCGCGCTGGTGGGGACGCGGCAGCCCAGCGCCTATGGAAGAGAAATGGCACGCATGCTCACCCGCGGTCTTTGCGAGGCGGGCGTGTGCGTGGTCAGCGGCCTGGCCCGCGGCATTGATCTGGCGGTGCATGAGAGCGCGCTGGAGGCGGGAGGCTATACCGTCGGCGTGCTGGGCAGCGGCATCAACGTGCCCTATCCGCCTGAACACAGGCCCCTCCTGCGGAAAATCGCAGGAGGAATCGGTCTGATTCTCAGCGAATATCCGCTGGACGCCCAACCGCTGCCATACCACTTTCCGCACCGCAACCGCATCATTTCGGGCCTGAGCCTGGGCGTGGTGTTTGTGGAAGGACGCATCAAAAGCGGGGGAATCATCACCGTGGACGCTGCGCTTTCGCAGGGACGCGAGGTGTTCGCAGTTCCCGGCTGCGTGGGTACAACAGGCGCGGAAGGCCCGCATCATATTCTCCGGGAGGGTGGGCGCATCGTTACCAGCGCCGACGACATTTTGGAGGATCTGGGCCTTGGCCCCAGGCCCGCCGCACCCGAACCGGATAAAATGGAATGCCTGACGGACCTTCAGCAGCGCATCCTGGCCCTGCTTGCCGTGGAAGCGCTCGGCGCACAGGCACTGGGCGAGCGGCTCAAGCTGGACGGCACACAGCTGCTGGCCGAGCTGGGTACGCTGGAGGTCATGGGCCTGATTTGCCGGGAGACCGGCAACCGTTTCCACCGCACGCTGTAGTCAATCAGAGGAGGAGTTAGATGGCGACGACTGCACAAAAACTGGTGATCGTGGAATCGCCCGCGAAGGCCAAGACGATTGAAAAATTTTTGGGCAAGGGTTATCACGTGGAGGCCTCGCAGGGCCATGTGCGCGATCTGCCCAAATCTCAGCTGGGTGTGGACGCGGATCATGATTTTGAAATGAAATACATCACCATCCGGGGCCGGGGCAACATCCTGGCGCGGATCAAAAAGGAAGCCAAAAACGCGTCCCGCGTCTATCTGGCAACCGACCCTGACCGCGAGGGAGAAGCCATCTCCTGGCACCTGGCGCACACCCTGAATCTGGACCCTGCCAAGCCCTGCCGCATCGAGTTTCACGAAATCACCAAGAAGGCAGTCAAGGATGCGCTGGAGCACCCGCGGCCCATCGACATGGCGCGCGTGGACGCGCAGCAGGCGCGCCGCGCCCTGGACCGGCTGGTGGGCTACAAGATCAGCCCGCTTCTGTGGGCGAAGGTGAAAAAGGGCCTGTCTGCCGGCCGCGTGCAGAGCGTCGCTACGCGGTTGGTAGTGGAGCGTGAGCAGGAAATCGAAGCGTTTATTCCCGAGGAGTTCTGGGATGTGAACGCGCGCTTTGAAGCCCAGAACGCCAAGGGGAAAAAGATGACCTGCGAGGCCCGTCTGGTCTCCCTTGACGGGGAAAAGGCTCAGATCGGAAACGAAAAGGACGCGCTCGCGGCCAAGGAGCGCATTCTCAAAACCGCTTTCAAGGTTCAGTCCGTCAAAATGGGCGAAAAGCTCAAAAGGGCGCAGCCGCCCTTCACCACCTCCAGTCTGCAGCAGGAGGCCAGCCGCAAGCTCAATTTCTCGACCGCCAAAACCATGCAGGTGGTGCAGCAGCTCTATGAGGGCATCGATCTGGGCAAGGCAGGCACGGTGGGTCTGGTCACCTACATCCGCACCGACAGCGTGCGCGTGTCGGCCGAGGCCGTGGAGGCGGCGCGCGGATTTATCTGCGCCCAGTATGGTGAGGAGTACTGCCCGGAAACGCCCAACCAGTACAAGGGACGCAAAAACGCGCAGGACGCCCACGAGGCCATCCGTCCCACCTACATGGAGTATACGCCCGACAGCGTCAAGCCCTTTTTGAGCCGGGAACAGCACAACCTCTACCGCCTCATCTATGCCCGCTTCCTGGCCAGCCAGATGAAGCCCGCTGTATTTCAGACCATGACGGCGGATATCGTGGGCGATGGGGTAGACATGCGCTACTACGGCGAGCATATGATTTTCAGCGGCTACCGTGCTGTTTATGTCGAGGGCACGGATGATGAGCAGGAGACCCCTGAAAGCATCCTGCCGGTGCTCAAAGAAGGCAGCGATATGGCCTTTGTCGAGGTGGACGCGGTGCAGCATTTCACCCAGCCGCCCGCCCGTTATACCGAGGCCAGCCTGGTGAAAACCCTGGAGGAAAAGGGCATTGGCCGCCCCAGCACCTATGCGCCCACCATTACCACCATCATTTCTCGCGGCTATGTCACCCGGGAGAAAAAGCGTCTGTATCCTACCGAACTGGGACGCATGGTCACCAGCATGATGACGGAATACTTCGGCCCGATCGTGGATACGCAGTTTACCGCCTCGCTGGAGGATAAGCTGGATGCCGTGGAAGAGGGCAAAACCGAGTGGCGGCAGATCCTGCGCGATTTTTATCCGCCCTTTGAAAAGATGCTCGGCGTGGCTGAGGAACAGATTGAGAAGGTTGAGGTCAAGGATGAGGTCAGCAACGTACCCTGCGAAAAATGTGGCGCGATGATGGTCTATAAAATGGGGCGCTTCGGAAAATTCCTGGCCTGTCCCAATTTTCCGGCCTGCCGCAACGCCAAGCCCATCGTCCATTACATCGATGCGCCCTGCCCCAAGTGCGGCGCGCGGCTGATGGAAAAGACCAGCAAGAAGAACCGCAGGTTCTACGGCTGCGAAAACTATCCGGAATGTGATTTTGTCAGCTGGGAAAAGCCCATCGTGGACCGCTGTCCCAAATGCGGCAGCTATATGGTGGAAAAGCCCGGCAAGCGGGGTGAGGTGGTGCACCTGTGCGCCAACGAAACCTGCCGCTACAAAACATCCGTCCCCAAGCCCGAGGAGGATGAGGACTGATGAGCATACAGGTCATTGGCGGCGGACTGGCCGGGTGCGAAGCCGCCTGGCAGATCGCCGGGCGCGGTGTGCCCGTGGATCTCTACGAAATGAAGCCGTGCCTTAAAACTCCGGCCCAGCACCTGGATACCATGGCCGAACTGGTGTGCAGCAACAGCCTGCGCAGCGACCGCCTTTCCAATGCCGTGGGGCTGCTCAAGGCCGAAATGCGCATGCTGGATTCTCTCATCATGCGTGCGGCGGATGAAAACGCCGTACCCGCCGGCGGCGCGCTGGCGGTGGACCGCGCGGGCTTCTCCGCGGCGGTGGACAAGGCGGTTCGGCAGCATCCGCTCATTACCGTTCATGAGCAAGAGGTCACCGACATCCCCACGGAAGGTACGGTCATCATCGCTTCCGGCCCGCTGACCAGCGATGTGCTCTCCGAGGCCATCTCCCGCATGGAGGGGCTGGATACGCTCCATTTTTACGACGCAGCCGCCCCCATCGTGACCGCGGACAGTCTGGACATGGACAAGGTATTTTGCATGTCCCGCTATGATCGCGGCGCGGATTACCTCAACTGTCCCATGAACCGCGAGGAATACCTGGCCTTCGTTCACGCGCTGCAAACCGCAGAAACGGTGCCTGTTCGCGGCTTTGAGGAAAGCGCCGTCTTTGAGGGATGCATGCCCATCGAAAGCATGGCCAAGCGCGGCGATATGGCCGTGGCCTTTGGCCCCCTCAAACCCGTGGGCCTGCGCGACCCGCGCACGGGCCGTGAGCCGTTTGCCGTGGTGCAGCTTCGTCGGGATAACTTCTCCGGTACGCTGTATAATTTGGTGGGATTTCAGACGCGCCTGACCTATCCTGAGCAGCGGCGCGTATTTCGCATGATTCCCGGACTGGAAAATGCGGAATTTGCCCGCCTGGGCGTGATGCACCGCAACACCTTTCTCAACAGCCCCGGATTTTTGGACGATACCTATCGCGTGATCCGCGAGCCGCGCCTGGCTTTCGCGGGACAGATCACCGGTGTGGAGGGGTATGTGGAGAGTGCGGCCAGCGGCCTCCTGTGCGGCCTGAGCGCCGCGCTGCGCGAGATGGGCAGGGAACCGCCGCACTTCAGCGGGCGCACCGCCATCGGCGCGATGGCGCGCTATGTATCCACGCCCAACAAGCGCTTTCAGCCCATGAACTGCGCCTTCGGTCTGATCGACCCGCTTGAGGTCCGGCCCGGGGAAAAGCGCATCCGCAACAAGCAGCAGCGCTATGAAAAAATATCGGAACGCGCATTGCTGGAATTGGACCTGATTTTGGGACAGATGGAGCAAGAAGCGCTTTCCTAATCCCGTTTTTCTATGCTATGCTAGACGCACCACCGATGAGGAGGAAACAACCATGAAACGCGCAATCGCCCTGACGCTGATGCTGACGGTCATCCTCGCTTGTCTGCCCGCCGTGTCGCTGGCCGCCAAGCAAATGGAGGACGGCGTGCCGGTGTGGAATGAGGAAACGGTCCGCCAATATGCGCTGGACTACATCGAAGGCAAATCCATGAGTCGCCTGTGGGGCTACTACGACCTTCAAATCCGCCGCTACATGCCCATGGAAACCTATGAGGCCATGCTGACCGATCTGGAATGGATGACGGGCGCCTTTATAGAGCTGGGAAGCTATCGCTGCTTTGAAGAGCCGGAAAATCAGCTGAAAACGCACGTGCTTCATCTGATTATGGAAAAGCAGGATCTGGACATGTACTTTACCCATAAAAACAAAGAGGATGACTGGGAAGTCATGGCCCTCGAATTCGTACCTGCGGAAAAAGAAGCGGTCAGCGATGGCAGCGACATGCTGGTGGGCGGCGAGGTGACCGCAGAACCAGATTATGTGGAAACCGACGTAACGGTGGGGCAGGCGCCCTATACACTTGAGGGCGTGCTGGCCATGCCAAAGGAAGCGAGTGAGGAAACGCCCGTTCCCGCATGCGTCTTTGTCCATGATTTCGGCGCGCATGACCGCGATCTCACCATGGGCCAGACCACTTTCTTTGCAGACCTCGCGGGCGCTTTGGGCGAAATGGGCGTGGCCTCCCTGCGCTATGACAGCCGCGCCTATGCCTATCCGGATGCGCAGGCGGAAACCGTCTGGGACGAAGCTGTGGAGGACGCGCTGGCCGCCTGCCAGATGCTCAGGGAAAATCCGCTGGTGGACCAGGAGCGCATCGTGCTGGTGGGCCTGGGCTTTGGGGGGATGATCGCGCCACGCATCGTTTCTCAGTCCGAGGGCGGCTATACGGCCATGATTCTTCTGGGCAGCACGCCCAGGACGCTGCTTGAATGGTATTGTGATGCGCAGCCGGAGGCCTGTGCCGCGCTGGGCGAGG
>LHCFC04200__coassemble_1176_pt1 | contig 13447 bp, 14 predicted proteins | sample LHCFC04200__metabat2_high_PE_024 | metagenome-assembled genome bin LHCFC04200 | reverse complement strand
CCATGTTTGAGGAGATGGAGGCCTTCGCGCGCGGACGGGGCGTGATGCAGCTGGAGCTGGCTTATGCGCAGGGAAACGATCGGGCGCGCCGCCTCTACGACCGGCTGGGCTTTGTGGAAACGGGCCGGGGGCCCGACGCCATCCGCCTGCGGGACGGCACGCTGCTGGACGAGATTTTCATGGTCAAAAAGTTGTAAAGGAAAAGGCGCGGGGCGCGTATCCCCATCATGGGGAACGCACTCCGCGCCTTTTGTGTGCCGTCAGACCGTCAAATCTGCAAGGGTGCAGGATATTGCGCGCTGTAAATCCGCCGGGGTCATTTCTACCTGATAGCCAATCTTACCGGCGCTGAAAATGACGGTATCGCACAGCTCGACTGTTTCGTCCAACGTAGTAGGAAAGGGCTTTTTCATGCCGATGGGGGAACATCCGCCATGTACATAGCCGGTGAGCGGCAAAAGATCCTTGCTCTTGAGCATGGCGATGCTCTTTTCACCCACGGCCGCGGCGGCCTTCTTGAGCGACAACTCCTCCGCCACGGGAATCACGAATACGTAATATCGCAGCGAGGCACCCTGCGTTACCAGCGTTTTGAATACATGCGACGGGTCCTCGCCCATCAGTCGCGCGGCCTCCACGCCGCTTGGAACAGACCCATCCGCGGGATAGGAACGCGGTGTATAGGAAATGCCCATTCCATCCAGCAGACGCATTACATTGGTTTTGTCCACAGAAAGGCTCCTTCTTTGGTGAACGGTCAGGTGTCAGTCCAACGTGCTGGTAGGCGCGCCACACCTCAGGCACGGATTCAGCTCGCCCAGATGCTCGCTCAGCTCGCTGTAGGGGAAGGTGCCGGTCAGCGGCTGATATTCCTCCCCAACGCTGGGGCAGTACGGGTCCAGATGGTAGTAGCTGCCGCCATTGACGTTATAGTACAGAAGCGTGTCGCCTGCTGGCGCGGGAGTTACGGTGGTACGCGGGGTGGGGGTTGCATCCGCCACGCTCAGGTTGTTGACCACATTTTCCTCGGAGCTTTGCAGCTCGTCGTTGGTGGCGAGGGAATTCGGGTCCACATACCACTCGTCGCCCTCCTTGGTCATGATGACCATGAAGCGGTAGATGGAGGGGTCCTTGCCGTTGTTCTTGTTGATGGTGGCCGTCATGGTCACGGTACGGCTGTTGTCCTGATCCGTGCCGGAGATTTCCTCAATGGTGTATTCCTCCGGCGTGCGGTTGGCCAACAGCATGAACAGCGCCGTAGACGGATTCTCCTGTGCGCTGGCCCAGCTGGGCTGCACGAGACTGACCATTTCCTGAGGATTGTTGTTCTGCCATAGCGCCATGAAGGTTTCCAAGCGCCGCTCAGCCTCCGACGGGCCGGAGGGCGTAGGCGAAGGCGTGGGCGCCGGCGTTTCGGTGGCTGCGACCGCGGCGGCGCCGGCATCCGGCGCGGCGCTGGTTTGGATGGAAGCCGGCTGATTGCCCGGCGCTCCGGTGCGCAGCACGTCGCGCCCGCCCTGCATCATCATGGCGACAGTGACGATACAGAGCGCCACGTATACCATGCTCACGATCAGCCTCGTGACGGAGGAAAACATCTGCCGGTACCACATGCCGCCCAGTCCCAGCACACACAGGCCCAGGAACACATAGCGAATCACATCCAGCGAAGAGGGCACAAACAGGCAGGGGATAAACACCAGCGGCAAAAGCCCGAAGAGGAATACGGACCACAGCCGGTCGGCGTTGAAGGGGGCGCGCTCACGCGCGGGCTGGGGCGGCGGAGTACGCAGGTTGAACATGGGCTGCTGCGCAGCGGCTCCCGCGGCCTGAGGCTGCATGGGAGCAAAGGGAGGCGGCTGCATGCCGGCAAAGGGCGCGGCCTGCGGGGGTGTCATTCCCCCCTGAGCGGCGTAGCCGGGCATGGCCTGCGTCGCCGCTCCGGGCGCGCCGGACTGCATGGGAGAAAAGGCGTACATAGCGGGCTGCACCGTGGGCCGAATGGGTTGGGATTGCCCCGGCCGCACGGCCTGAGCGGAGGCGGCAGGAGGCTGGGAGGCCATCGGCGAAGGGGGCACAAAGCCCTGACTGCGCGGCGAGAAAGCCGCGGAAGAAGAGCCGAATGCGGTGTTGCCCAGCGGTGGCACGGATGCGGTGGAGCCCGGTGCAAAGCCCTGAAAAGGCGGCTGACCCGCCATGGGCTGAATGAAGCTGGGCGACGCGAAGGGAACCTGCGCCGTGCCCTGCATGGGGGCGGAGAAATAGGGCGGCATGCCTGAAAACCCACCCTGAGGGGGGACGGACTGCGCGAAGGCCTGCTGCGTCTGCGGCGAAGCGGGCGGCATGGTGGGGGCGGGCTGCGGAACCTGGGAAAAATCAGGCGTCTCCGGAGCCTGCCGCACAGGGGCTTTTTTCATAAAACCGCGCTTCTGCATCCCATAGGTCGGGGTGGAAGCGTACTTCGTGCGGTTGGCGTTCATGCTACATCTCCTTAGCGTGGCCATGGGTACGGGTCCAAAAAAGGCGGCGCGCGTGCGCACGCAGATTCCTTTCTATTATAGCACATATTGCGCCTTTGTAAACACGGCGCATCGTTTTACAAAAGAAAAGTAACACTTTTTGGAAAAATCCTGGCGGCGCCAAGCGGAAAGCGGAGCGCACAGGCCAAAAACAGGAGGGGACGCCACTTGTCCCCGGCGATAAAAACGTAACAATTCCGGCGCCTGAAATCCTTTTGGCGAATCAGTTGCGAAAACAGCGACAATCATGTATAATTATCCTGATCTGTTGCGCATTTGCGAATGGGTCAGCATTGTGGGCGGCTTGCCGCCGCGCAAGGAGGCGCAGGACAAACATGGAGTGCAAGATCAAAAATGACATAGGCACGATCTACATCACCGAGGACGTGATGCTCAAGGTGGTCGGCTATGCCGCACTGGAGTGCTACGGCATCGTGGCCATGTCCAGCAAGCGGGCCAAGGATGGCCTGGTGGAATGGCTGGGCCGCGAAAATCTGTCCAAGGGTGTTCAGCTCAAGCTGGTGGATGACATGCTGGATGTGGATCTGTTCATCATCGTGGAATACGGCATTTCCATCGCCGAGGTTTGCAAGACCATCGTGGAAACGGTGCGCTACAAGCTCGAAAGCATGACGGGCGTAAAGGTGCGCCGGGTCAACATATCCGTTGAGGGCGTTCGCGTCTGATTATTAGCGTGTCAGGAGGAAAAACCTTTGATACAGACCAAGACGATTGACGGCGTGCTGCTGCGCGATATGGTGGTGACCGGCGCGGCCCTGCTGGAAAAAAACCGCGAAGCGGTAGATGCCCTGAACGTTTTTCCCGTGCCGGACGGCGATACGGGCACCAATATGAGCCTGACCATGGCCTCCGCTACCAAGGAGGTCAATCAGAAGGAATACCTTAGCGCGGGTGAGGCGGCCGCCGCACTGGCCAAGGGCGCGCTGCGCGGCGCACGGGGCAACAGCGGCGTAATCACCTCGCAGCTGTACCGCGGTTTTGCGCGCGCCCTGGAGGGCGTGGAGCGCATCACGCCCACGCAGTTTGCCCAGGCGCTCAAGCGCGGCGCGGAGACGGCCTACAAGGCGGTCATGAAGCCCAAGGAAGGCACCATTCTCACCGTGGCCCGCGTCATCGCCGAGGAAGCGGTCAAGCAGGCCGAGCGTGCCCCGGAGGATTATGACGCGCTGTTTGCCAACATCCTTTCCACTGGCGACACCATCCTCAAAAAGACGCAGCAGATGCTGCCCGCGCTGACCCAGGCCGGCGTGGTGGATGCCGGCGGGCGCGGACTTCTGCTCATCTACATGGGCTATGCCGCCTGCCTGCGGGGCGAGGAAGTACCCACCGAAAAGCTGGAGCTGTCCGGAGACGGGACCGCCTCCTTTGAAGATGACCACGACGCGATCGGCGAAATCAAGTTTGCCTATTGCACGGAGTTCCTGATCCAGAATCTGTATCCCGATATTCTGGAGGAGGACATCGATTCCTTCCGCCGCCGCCTCAACCGCATTGGCGACTGCGTGCTGGTGGTGGGCGATCTGAGCCTGGTCAAGGTGCATGTGCATACCAACGAGCCGGGCAAGGCCCTCGAATACGGCCTGAGCCTGGGCGAGCTGGTCAACCTGAAGATCGAAAACATGCTTCAACAGCGCCGTGACAAGCAGGCGGCGGCACAGCAGAAGGCCGAGGAGGAAGCTCCCGAGAAGGAATACGGCATGGTGGCCGTTTCGTTGGGCGATGGTTTCAACCGGATCTTTAGCGAACTGATGGTGGATCATGTGGTTGAGGGCGGTCAGACCATGAACCCCAGCATCGAGGATCTATCCGAGGCCATTGAAAAAACGCACGCCAAAACGGTTTTCGTGCTGCCCAACAATGGAAACGTCATCCTGGCGGCCCAGCAGGCGGCTGAGCTGTGCGAGGATAAGCGCGTGCTGGTGGTGCCCACCAAGAATGTGGCCATGGGCATCGCGGCTGCCGTGGCATTCCAGCCCGAACAGACTCCCGAGGAAAACGCCGCTCATATGAACGAGGCCGCTCAGCGCGTGCGGACCGCCACCGTGACCTACGCCGTGCGCGACAGCGAGCTGGATAACCTGCATATCCACGAGGGCGACATTATCGGCCTCTACAACGGCCAGATCCACACCGTGGGCAGCAACGTACAGGATGTGACGCGCGACCTGATGCGTGAGATCGTCACCGAGGACGATGAACTCATCACCGTCTATTACGGCAAGGACACCGCCGAGGCCGACGCGAAGGCGCTGACCGATGAGCTGGCCCAGATGTACGGCGACTGCGACGTCGAAATGCAGCCGGGCGGACAGCCGCTTTACTACTATCTGGTATCCGTGGAGTGAACATGCAGCTGACCGATCTCAAGGGCATCGGAAAAACCAGACTGGAAGCCTTACACGCAGCGGGCATCTGCTCGTTGCGTGATCTTTTATACACCTTTCCCGTGCGTTACCGGGACCTGAGCAGCCCCACCACCGTCAGGCAGGCGCAGCCGGGTGAGTCCGTCTGCCTGCTGCTCAGCCGCCGCGGCGAGGCGAAGCTGTCTCGTCACGGCAAGCTCAGCCGCGTGACCTGCACCTTTGCCGATGAAACGGGTCAGATTTCCGCCTGCTGGTTCAACCAGCCCTGGATGCGCGAGCATCTTAACGCCGGCACGCGCTTCATGCTGTATGGCCGGATGGAGGCTTGCGGCGCGGGCAAGCGGATGACGAATCCTTCCCTGGAAAAGGAGCTCGGCGTGGTGCCCGTCTACCGGGCGATACCGGGCGTGCCGCAGCGGTTGCACCAGGCGGCCGTGCGCCAGGCGTTGGAAGCCGCGGAGCAGGTATGCCCCGAAACGCTGCCTGAGCGCCTGCTTGAGCGCTTTGGCCTGTGGCCTTGCGCCCGCGCCCTGCGCGCCGCTCATGAGCCGGCCTCCCTGCAGGAGGCCGCACAGGCGCAGCGGCGTTTTGCCTTTGAGGACATGCTCCTGTATCAGGCTGCGGTGCGACTGATGCGCGACGGACGCGGCCCAGGCCCCTGCCTGGCGACGCCTGCGGGCGCGGCGGAGGCTTTCTGGGAAGCCATGCCTTTTGCGCCCACCGGCGCGCAGCGGCGCACGCTTGGGGAAATCGCCCGCGATCTGGCCACCCCGCATGCCATGGCGCGCATGGTGCAGGGCGACGTGGGGAGCGGCAAGACCGCCGTGGCCATGGGCGCGATGCTGCTGTGCGCGGAGGCGGGATGGCAGGCGGCGCTCATGGCGCCCACTGAGCTGCTGGCCCGTCAGCATTATGAAGGCATGCGGCCTTTCTTTGAGGCGCAGGGCTATTCCTGCGGCCTGCTGGTGGGCGGTATGCCCGCGGCGCGGCGCCGGGAGGCGCTGGAAAGCATCGCATCAGGCGCATGGCGCGTGGTGGTGGGCACGCATGCGCTCATCAGCCGCGATGTGGTCTATCACCGCCTGGGCCTGTGCGTGACCGACGAGCAGCACCGATTCGGCGTGGCCCAGCGCACCGCTCTGCTCAACAAGGGCGGGGATGGCACGCACGCCCCGCATCTGCTGGTGATGAGCGCCACGCCCATTCCGCGTTCCCTGGCGCTGGTGCTCTACGGCGATCTGGACCTGTCCGTCATTGACGAGATGCCTCCCGGCCGCCTGCCGGTGAATACGCGCATCGTGAGCGAGAGCAAGCGCGAGGCCATGTACGGCTTTCTGCGCGACCAGCTCGACGCCGGGCGGCAGGCCTATATCGTCTGCCCGCTGGTGGAGGAGGATGACGAGGGCGACGGGGAGGACGGCCTCAAGGCCGTGAAGGCGCACGCGCAGGAACTGGCCTGCGGGCCGCTCAGGGACTTCCGCGTGGGACTGACCTATGGCGGCCAGCCCTCGCGTGAAAAGACGGCCGCTCTGGCGGATTTTGCCGCCGGCCGCACCCAGGTGCTGGTGGCCACCACTGTCATTGAGGTGGGGGTCAACGTGCCCAACGCCACGGTAATGATCGTTGAGGATGCAGACCGGTATGGCCTGGCCCAGCTGCATCAGCTGCGGGGCCGCGTGGGTCGGGGAAGCGGGCAGAGCTGGTGCTTTCTCATGGCGCGGCCCAACGACCGCCTTCGCGCCCTGGCCGCGACAAACGACGGCTTCGAGGTGGCCCGCGCGGATCTGGAGCAGCGGGGTCCGGGCGAACTGCTGGGCGCGCGCCAGCATGGCGCGGCGGCCTCGCTGGCAGTAGGCAATTCACAGCTGCTCTATGAGGCCGCGCGCTGTGCCGAGGAGCTGTGGACCCTGTCAGAATGGGCCCCGGAGCGCGACGCGGTGGCCGGGCAGGCGCGCCTGCGGCTTCAGCAGCTGGAGGAGCGCGTCTCCATCAGCTGAAGAATCAAGATTGAAAATTGGCCGAAGCGGCGGTACAATAATCAGGAACCAAAGCCGCAAGAGAGGACGCGACCTATGCATATCGTACTTTATGAGCCGGAGATCCCCCAGAATACGGGCAACATCGCGCGCACCTGCGCGGCCACGGGCAGCATGCTGCACCTGATCGAGCCCCTGGGCTTTGAGCTGTCGGACCGCTATCTCAAACGGGCCGGTCTGGATTACTGGCATATGATGCAGTACCGCGTATATGCGGATTTTGAGCGCTTTTTGGAGGCGTGGCCGGATGCGCGCATGCACTTTCTGACCACGAAGGCCCCGTGCGCCTATACGGAGGCGTCGTATGGCCCGGACGACTTTCTGGTTTTTGGCTGCGAAACGCGCGGCCTGCCGGAGTCGCTGCTTTCGCGGGTGTATGACCGCTGCGTACGCATCCCCATGGCGCCGGGCGCGCGCAGCCTGAATTTAAGCAATTCCGTGGCCGTTGTCGTCTACGAGGCGCTCAGGCAGCAGGGCTTTCCCGGCCTGGAAGCGCGGGGCAGCCTGACGGGACGCGAGGATGCCTCCGCCCCGTGGATGGATTACGTATGACCATTCGTTGTCACAGCAGGGAGGGATGCATATGGACAAACGCAAGCGCCGTTTCAGGCGCGGTGAGCATCAGGAAGAAGAATTGCGCCTGGACGATGTGCTGGAGCCCTATGATCAGGATGAACCGGCTGATGATGAACAAAGCGGTCAGACCTTCGCCCCTTATGAGGATGAGGCCGGGCCGCTCTATGAGCAGCAGCCGCCCTACGAACCGGCCTATGATGCGCAGGAGCCGCCCTATGAGGAAGATCAGCCGTCCTACGGCGATCCTTACGATGAGGAGTATTCCGGGTATCATGAGGCCATGGACGAGGCGATGAACCAGGCCGGCCGCTTCAAGGTGGCCATGGGTGTGTTCGACACCGTGAGCATTCTGGTGGGAATCGGCGTGATTTTGCTGCTGGTGGCGATGCTGGTATCGCTGGTGAGCTGGCTCAGGTCGGATATCCTGCACTCCGCGCTGCTTTTGCAAAGCGGCCTGCAATAACCGCCCTTGGAGGGAAGGCTGTCATGCGTATTTCATGGGAGCAGCTTAGCCACAATATTGAAAGCTGTCAGGCCTGCGGATTGGCCGCCGGGTGCCGGCGCAAGGTGCCCGGGCAGGGCGATCCGCACGCGCCGTTGATGCTGATCGGGGAAGGTCCCGGCGAGCAGGAGGACCGGCAGGGACTGGCCTTTGTGGGGCCCGCCGGGCAGCTGCTTACGCGCATGCTTGCCGCCATTTCGCTTCCGCGTGACCGCGTCTACATCTGCAACGTGGTCAAGTGCCGCCCGCCCAACAACCGCCAGCCCACGCCGGAGGAGATGGCTGCATGCCTGCCGCACCTGCGCGGACAGGCGGCGCTGGTGCGTCCGCGGGTGATCCTGCTGCTGGGCGCCACGGCCGTGGCCGCCGTGCTGGGTCCGGACGAGCGCATCACGCGCTGCCGGGGCCGGTGGTTTGAACGCAAGGGCACGCATATCATCGCGACCTATCACCCCTCGGCGCTTCTGCGCGACCCTTCCAAGAAGCGGGCCGCGTGGGAGGACCTGCAAAGCCTGCGGCAGCGGCTCACCGAGCTTTCGCTCTATCCCGACCTTTTGAAGGAGGACAGGCCATGAATGCCATGGACCGGTTTCGCAGGGAATGCACGGCCTTTTTTGAGGCGCTGGAGGCTGGGGCGCAAAAGCCGCTGGTCTTTGGCGATGGTCCGTCGGACGGACCGGTGCTCATGCTGGTAGGGGAGGCGCCCGGCGAACAGGAAGCGCTGGAAGGCAGGCCTTTCGTGGGCAAGGCCGGGCGGAATCTGGCCGGCTTTCTGGAGGCGCTGGGCCTGCGCCGGAGCGAGATTTATATCACCAACGTCGTCAAGGTCCGGCCCACGCGCGTAAGCCCCGCGGGCCGCGTGGTCAACCGACCGCCCAGCCGTGAGGAAAAGGCGCTTTTCACCCCGTGGCTCATGCGCGAGGTCGCGGTGGTGCGCCCGCAGGCGCTGGTCACGCTGGGCAATGTGGCGCTGCAGGCCTTTGTACACGATACCATAGGACAGGCACATGGAACCTGGCGGCGAGCCGTGATGGCTCCGCCGGAGGCGGCCGCTTTCACACTCCCTCTGTTTGCGCTGTACCATCCCGCTTCGGTGATCTACAATCCGGCCCTGAAGGAGCGCTATGAGCAGGACCTGGCGGCGCTCGCCGCATCGCTTCGCGTACCCTCAAACGGCCCATGCGACATTTGAGCGTACCATTTGCGGCCTTAAGCACACGCCGCATGACAAATGATCGCCTATGTGGTAGGATAGCGTTGAAGCCGCGGGCCTGCCCGCTGGTCAAACGGGAGGGAAGAATATGTGGGAACTGCTCTTGGCAAATCTGCCCATCGTCGCCTGTTTTCTGCTGGGACTGGGCCTTTTGATCGTGGAGGTGTTCATGCCGGGCTTTGGCCTGCCGGGTATTTCGGGCATCATTCTTGAGGTGGTGACCATCGTGCTTACCTACGTGTGGCACGGCGGCTTAGCTGCGTTGGGGGTGACGCTGATCATCCTGGCGGTGGTGGGCATCGTGATATCGCTGGCACTGCGATCGGTCAACAAGGGACGCCTGTCGAAATCGCCGATCATCCTCAACGATGAGGAAAGCGCGGCGGAAGGCTATGTGGCCACACGGGATATGGAGGTTTTTCTGGGCAAGGAGGGCGTGACCACCACGGTGCTCCGGCCTGCCGGCATGGCCGAATTTGACGGCGTGAAGCTCAATGTTGTGGCCGACGGCGAATATATTCCCAAGGATGCGCGTGTACGGGTGGACCATGTGGAAGGCGCGCGCGTGGTGGTGCGCAAGCTGCGTACCGCAGAGGAGTAATCACTCATTCGCGTCTGCCACCTGGAAAGGGGAAGGCGGGCAGGCGTGGTAAAGCAATAAGGAGGAATCATTATGAATGCACAATCCTTGCTCATGTCGGCAGCCTATTACATGGAGGACCCAGGCAGCCCGCTCAGTACGGTATTGTGGATTGGCCTGTCCATCCTGGTGGCGCTCATTCTGGTGGTCGTGTTCCTGCGCTTCGTGCCGCTGGGCCTGTGGATTACCTCACTGGCGGCGGGCGTGCACGTCAGCATCAGCTCCCTGGTGGGCATGCGGCTGCGCCGCATTCAGCCCAAGCGCCTGGTCGAGCCGCTCATCAAGGCGCGCAAGGCCGGGTTGGACGTGACCCTTTCCAAGTTGGAAACGCATTTGCTGGCTGGCGGCAACGTCGATCGCGTGATCAACGCGCTTATCGCCGCCCAGCGCTCCAATATCGAAATGCCCTTTGAAAAGGCGTCCGCCATCGACCTGGCGGGCCGTGATGTGCTGCAGGCCGTGCAGATGAGCGTAACGCCCAAGGTGATTGAAACGCCCGTGGTGGCCGCCATTGCCAAGGACGGCATCGAGCTGCGCGCCAAGGCCCGTGTGACCGTGCGCACCAACATTGAGCGCCTGGTCGGCGGCGCTGGGGAGGAAACCATCATTGCCCGTGTGGGCGAAGGCATCGTCACCACGGTGGGTTCCAGCGAAACGCACAAGCAGGTGCTGGAAAACCCCGATCTGATCAGCCGCACGGTGCTCAACAAGGGTCTGGACGCGGGCACGGCCTATGAAATCCTGTCCATCGATATCGCGGATGTAGATGTGGGCCGCAATGTGGGCGCTCAGCTGCAGATGGACCAGGCCGAAGCCGATCGCCGCATTGCGCAGGCCCGTGCTGAGGAGCGCCGCGCCATGGCCGTGGCGCGCGAGCAGGAAATGAAGGCTTCCGTGCAGGAGATGCGCGCCCGCGTGGTCGAGGCCGAGGCCGAGGTGCCCAAGGCCATGGCCGCCGCGCTGCGCGAGGGCAAGCTGGGCGTAATGGACTACTACCAGATGAAAAACGTGGAGGCAGACACCAACATGCGCGACAGCATCGCCAAGGTGAGCGCGCCCCCTGTGAATTCTGAAGGCAAGAAGTAACGCCGGCGCATGACGCGCCTTGTGAGGTGGTTGGATGGACAGCATCCTGGCGCTGATTATCGTGTTCTGGATTGTGTCGGCGTTCAGCAAGGCCCTGAATCCCAAAAAAAGGGCGAAGCAGGCCGAAAAAAACCGGACGGCGAAGCATACAGGCGGCCGGGCGGACAAACCGTCCGCCGCCCCCGCGGAGCATGAGGCCGCTCCCGCAGAGCAGCAGATGGCCCGCCAAACGACCTTCATGATGCCTCCGCTGGAGCCGCGCCCCACGTCTGTGGGAAGCCTGGGAACCTCATCTGACGAAGGAAAGGATATCTGCGATCCCACGCTGGGCCATGACGGCCGCCGGCCGGCCGCCTATGCGGGCAGCCTGGGGGCCGACTCCACTGAGGGAAAGGATACCTGCGACCCTCTGCTGGGCCATGGCCGCAGACCGGCCACGCGCGGGGACGGACGGGAAACGCCGTCCGGAGAACGGCGGGAAGGAAGTGCCAAACGCCGCCCATCCCCGCCGGGCGAGGATGCGTATGCGTTGGATGAAGGCATCATGTCCGAACTGGATGCGCAAACGCTGATTCAGGGCGTGGTGATGAGCGAAATTCTAAAGCGCCCGAACGAACGCAAATGGGGCTGGCGGTAACGCCGCCCCTTTTTTGGAAGAAACGGAGAAGAAAAAATGACCGATCAGGAACAGCTGCGTGTGCTTATCGCCGACGATGACGCGGGCATGCGCACCGTGATGCGCAAAATCATCGCAAAGGTGCAAGGATTTACGCTGGTGGCCGAGGCCGGGGACGGAAAAACCGCGTTGGAGCTGACCGAACAGATCAAGCCCAACGTGGTGTTTCTGGATGTGGAAATGCCCGAGATGAGCGGCGTGGAATGCGCCCGCGCCATACAGGATATGGATCCCTCTATCGTTATCATTTTCGCTACGGCGCACGATACCTATATGGGCGATGCTTTTGAGGTGTACGCCTTTGACTACCTGGTGAAGCCCTTCAAGGTGGATCGCGTGATTCAGACGCTGGAACGGGCGCGCGACCGCCTGTTGCGGCGTGATGCCCGGCCCGTGGGCGCGCCGGTTCCCGCCGTACCGCGCGCGGCAGAGGGAAGGCTGATGCTGCGGCACCGCGAGGGCGTCAGCTTCATAGACCTTCAGGATATCCTGCTGGTGCAGCGCGAGGACCGGGCCACCGTGCTCTACACGGCGGACGGGGGACGATACGTCACCGGGGATTCCCTGGCCGAGATGGAGGAGCGTCTGCACAGCGACGCGTTTTTCCGCTGCCATAAGTCCTATATCATCAACCTCAATCATATCAAGGACATCACGCCCTATGGACGCTGGACCTATGTGGTGCGGCTGGAAAGCACCAAGCACGACGCGCTTATTACTCACGAAAAATATGAAGAGCTGGAGCGGATGTTCCGTTAATCCTTTACAGAGAGTACAGGATACCGCCCAGCACGCCTGCCCCTGCCATCACCCAGATGGGATCGGGCTTGAAAATGCGAAGCGCTGCCAACGCCAGCGCGAAAATACCAAGCGCCCTCAGGTCCAATAAGGGAAGGCTGATGACTTCGCTGCCAAACAGCGCCAGAAGCAATATGCTCAGGCCCGCCGATGCGATCATCGCCACCACGGCGGGGCGAACGCCGCCCAATACGCCCTGGATGACCGACAGGCTGCGGTAGCGGTAATACACCCATGCCAGCAGCAGCGCAATCACGCAGGAGGGCAGCACGCAGCCCGCTGTGGCCACCAGCGCGCCGCTTATGCCCGCGATGCGCATACCCACAAATGTGGCGGAGTTGATGGCGATAGGGCCGGGCGTCATTTGCGAAAGTGTGACGATGTCGGTAAACTCCGTAAGCGTCAGCCACGGATGCACTTCGACTACCTGATGCTGAATCAGCGGCATGGAGGCATAGCCCCCGCCGATGCTGAACAGGCCAATCTGGAAAAAACTCCACAACAGCTGCCAGTAAATCATGCCGCCGCCCCCTTCTTTGTATCGCTGCGCCACTGGGCCAGTCCGATGAGCGCGCATGCAAGCAGAATCAAAAGAATGTGCACATCGAAAAACCAGGAGGCGATGAATGCGCCCGCCAGCGTCACGATGGGTACGGCCCGTTTGCGGCCAATGATCTGCCCGGCCATGGTTAGCACCACGTCGAAGATGACCGCCGCCACGCCTGCCTGCATGCCCTTCATCACCCGGCTGACGATCAGGTTGGAACGGAACGCATCGTAAAACAGGGAAATCACCGAGAGAATCACCAGCGGCGGAATGACCGTGCCCAGCATGGTCACCAGCGCCCCCGGCACGCCCGCCACCCGGTAGCCCAGCAAAATGGCGGCGTTGACTGCAATCGGCCCCGGAGATGACTGAGCGATAGCCGTTAAATCCAGCATTTCCTGCTCTTCCAGCCAGCCCAGCCGGGCGCCGGCGTCCTCAGGATGCACTTGGAGCGTCCGCGTCTCCATGGT
>LHCFC04200__coassemble_1170_pt1 | contig 13477 bp, 11 predicted proteins | sample LHCFC04200__metabat2_high_PE_024 | metagenome-assembled genome bin LHCFC04200 | reverse complement strand
ATTTGTTTTCAGCTTCAACAAAAGAAAAACGCGGCGCGCAGCTGAAAACAAATTATTTTCTTTGTTTTCACGCTGTTATTATAAGGGTTTTGACATAGCAAGTCAACGTAGGCGCAAAAACGTTACAATTCGTTCATGGTTGCTGAAAAAGCGCTTGACAGATACCCCATGGGGGTATATAATCCTAAATACCCCCATGGGGTATATTAAGTTGAAACGGGGTGTCGCCATGGCCTGTGAGCCCACCTGCTGCCATCGGACCAAGGAACGCACCGAGGCTGAATACAAAAGCCTGGTACATCGCCTCAACCGCATCGAGGGACAGATTCGCGGCATTCGGGGCATGCTGGAAAAGAGCGCCTATTGTCCCGACATTCTGGCTCAGGCCGCCGCGGCCAATGCGGCGCTGAATGCCTTCAGCCGCGAGTTGCTGGCGCAGCACCTGCGTACCTGCGTAGTACAGGACATTCGTCAGGGCAAGGACGAAACCATTGACGAGCTGATGGATACCCTGCGCAAGCTGATGCGCTAGCCTGTCGCAGTCCAGAAAAGGAGAGAAATCATGAAACAATATCAGGTAACCGGCATGAGCTGCGCAGCGTGCAGCGCGCGCGTGGAAAAAGCCGTATCCAAGGTACCGGGCGTAACGGCCTGCTCGGTAAGCCTTCTGACCAACAGCATGGGGGTGGAAGGCACCGCCGGTGAACAGGCTGTCATAGCGGCGGTGGAGGCTGCGGGCTATGGCGCGAGTGTGAAAGGTGCGCCCGCCGCCGCGGCGCCTGCGGCGGACGACCCGCTGGCCGATCATGAAACACCTGCGCTCAAGCGGCGGTTGTACAGCTCGCTGGTGTTTCTGGTGGCGCTGATGTACCTGTCCATGGGGCACATGATGTGGGGCTGGCCTGCGCCTGCCTTTCTTGCGGAAAATCATGTGGCGATGGGGCTTGCGCAGCTGCTGTTGACGGCGATCATCATGGTCATCAACCAGCGTTTTTTCATCAGTGGCTTCAAGAGCCTGTGGCGCAGAAGTCCCAACATGGATACGCTGGTAGCGCTGGGTTCCACGGCCTCGTTCGTCTACAGCGTGTATGCCCTGTTTGCCATGACCGGGGCGCAGGCCAGTGGAGACGCCTCGCAGGTGATGGGCTGGATGCACGAATTCTATTTTGAATCCGCCGCGATGATATTAACGCTCATCACTGTGGGCAAGATGCTGGAGGCCCGCTCCAAGGGCCGCACCACCGACGCGCTCAAGGGGCTGATGAAGCTGGCTCCTCAAACCGCCACGCTGCTGGTAGACGGTCAGGAGCGTACCGTGCCCATCGGGGACGTCAAGCAGGGGGACCTCTTTGTGGTGCGCCCTGGTGAAAATATCCCCGTTGACGGCGTGGTGCTGGAAGGACACAGCGCGGTAAACGAATCCGCTCTCACGGGCGAAAGCATCCCCGTGGATAAAGCCGAGGGGGACGCCGTGTCGGCTGCCACGGTGAATCAGTCCGGATTTTTACGCTGTCAGGCCACCCGCGTGGGCGAGGACACCACGCTTTCCCAGATCATCCGCATGGTCAGCGACGCGGCGGCCACCAAGGCGCCCATCGCCAAGGTGGCGGACCGGGTAAGCGGCCTGTTTGTGCCGGTGGTGATCGCCATCGCGCTGATCGCGACGGCCGTATGGCTGGCCACGGGCGCGGACTTTGGATATGCTCTGGCGCGGGGTATTTCAGTGCTGGTCATCAGCTGCCCGTGCGCGCTGGGGCTGGCCACGCCGGTAGCCATCATGGTGGGCAACGGCAAGGGCGCCAAAAACGGCATTCTTTTCAAAACCGCCGTATCGCTGGAGGAAGCAGGAAAGGTGCGCGTGGTGGCGCTGGATAAAACCGGCACCATCACCACCGGCCAACCCCGTGTGACCGACGTTCTGCCGGCTCCCGGCGTAACGGATGAACAGCTGATTGCCGCCGCCTATGCCCTGGAGCAAAAGAGCGAGCATCCCCTGGCCCATGCCGTGGTAGAGCGGGCTCAAAACCTGGGCCTCAAGGCGCAGGAAGTTTCCGACTTTGCCGCGTTGCCCGGCAACGGCCTGACTGCCATGCTGGACGGCGAGGCGCTTTCCGGCGGCAGCCTGGCCTTTATCTCCGGGCGGACTGAGGTTTCCGGGGACATGCGCGCCCAGGCTGATCACCTCAGCGGCGAAGGCAAGACCCCGTTGCTGTTCAGCCGGGGAGGGCGGCTGATGGGCATGATTGCCGTGGCCGACGCCATCAAGCCCGAAAGCCCGCAGGCTGTGCGGGAGCTTCAAAACATGGGCATCCGCGTCGTCATGCTCACCGGCGACAACCAGCGCACCGCCGAAGCCATCGGCCGTCAGGCAGGCGTGGACCAGGTCATCGCGGGGGTGCTGCCCGACGGCAAGGAGAGCGTGATCCGCTCGCTGCAATCGCAGGGCAAGGTAGCCATGGTGGGCGACGGCATCAATGACGCTCCCGCGCTCACCCGCGCGGACATCGGTATCGCCATCGGCGCCGGCACGGACGTGGCCATTGATGCGGCGGATGTCGTGCTCATGAACAGCCATCTCACCGATGTGCCCGCCGCCATCCGCCTCAGCCGCGCCACGCTGCGCAACATCCACGAAAACCTGTTCTGGGCCTTTATCTACAATATCATCGGGATCCCGCTGGCAGCGGGGGTGTTTATTCCCCTGCTGGGATGGCAGCTCAGCCCCATGTTCGGGGCCGCGGCCATGAGCCTGTCCAGCTTCTGCGTCGTCTCCAACGCGCTGCGCCTGAATCTGTTTGACCCGCACAGCGCGAGGAAGGACCATAAAATCAAATTTGCGAAGGAGCCAAAAACCATGCAGAAAACCCTGAAGATCGAAGGTATGATGTGCACCCACTGTTCCGGCCGCGTCAAAAAGGCGCTGGAGGAGCTGCCCGGCGTCGTTTCCGCCGAAGTGAGCCATGAAAGCGGCACCGCCGTGGTCACCATGAGCGCCCCTGTAGACGATGCCACGCTGAAAAAGGCCGTGGAGGACCAGGGGTATCAGGTGGTCGGCTGAGCCGTTCGCCGGACAGCAAGACGCGGCGGGATGCGTAAATGTCCCGCCGCGTCTTGCTGCTTTTTTATGAAACGATCTCCACGCCCAGCAGCCCGGCCAGGTCGAACACCTGCGCCGCCGTAACCTTCATCCCTCGCAGGTCGGTGAGGGAAACGGTCCACCCGGCGATACGGCAGGTGGTCATGTCCAAGCCCGAAAGCTGCGTGCGCGCCCACTGCGCACGTTCCAGATCCGAATGATCAAAACGCACCCTGGACAGCCTATTTTCCGACCACAGGCTGTCTCGAAGGCGGCAGTCCGAAAAGACGGCATGGTCCAGCTTGCACTCCGCAAAGGAGGCGTAATCCAGCATGCAGCCGTCAAAGGCCACGTTCATCAGCGCGCCCCGCATGATTTCCAGCCCCGTCATGCGGCAGCCCTGCAGGCGTGCCCGCTGAAACGCCGCGTTCGTAAGCCGCGCGTTGCTCCATTCGCACTTATCAAAGACGCAGTCCACGAAGCTGATTCGCTTGAAATCGTTATCGCCAAACCGGCAGCGCTCAAACACGCAGCCTCGCACGTCCAGCGTTTTGCCCGAAAAACCGGTCAGCTCCCCGTCCACAAAGCGCAGGTTTTCCAGGTCCTCGTCTCTGGCCAGCGCCACGGCTGCCGCCTCCGAAAGCGTGGGGCTTTCCATAGGTTGCGACGCCAGCACAGGTTCCGCCACCCTCCACCCATCTTTCATGTGCATGCTCCCACTCCTCTCCCCTTTTCTCCATTATAGGGGGCTGTGTCCTCCGCCGCAAGCCTCCATTGCCCTGATGAGGAAAATCATTCGTTGTCATCCCAGCCCGTGCGTGCTATAATAAATGTTATTAAGAGGTTATTCGATAAGGAGGAACATGCGATGAAGCGCAGAATCGGCATTTTGACCAGCGGGGGCGACTGCCCCGGCTTGAATGCGGCCATCCGCGGCGTGGCGCGTGCCGCCTATGAGCTTTTTGACGCGGAAATTATCGGTATCCGCAACGGCTATGGCGGGCTTATCGAGGGTGAATATCAGGAGATGAGCAAAAAGCAGTTCTCCGGTATTCTCACGCTGGGCGGCACCATTCTGGGCACCAGCCGGCAGCCGTTCCGCAATATGCGGGTGATCGATGAACGCGGCGTGGATAAGGTTGCCGCCATGAAAAAGACCTACAAGGATTTGAAGCTGGACTGTCTGGTTACCCTGGGCGGGAACGGGACGCACAAAACGGCCAACCTGCTCAGCGAGGAGGGCCTCAACGTCATCGGCCTGCCCAAGACCATTGACAACGATATCTACGGCACCGATTTCACCTTTGGCTTCCATACGGCGGTGGACATCGCCACGGAGGTCATCGACCGCATTCACACCACAGCCACCAGCCATGGCCGGTGCATGGTGATTGAGCTGATGGGCAACAAGGCGGGCTGGCTGACGCTGTATGCGGGTCTGGCAGGCGGCGCAGATGTCATCCTGCTGCCGGAGATTCCCTACGATATCAAAAAGGTGGCCCAGGCTGTGGAGGCCCGCGCCAAGAGCAAGAAGCCCTTCAGCATCATCGCCGTGGCCGAGGGCGCCATGAGCGAGGAAGAAGCCAAAATGAAGAAGAAGGAGCGCGAAGCCTACCGTGCCACGCTGCCCTATGACTGCATCAGCAAGCGCATCGCCGCACAGCTGAGCGAAATGGTAGGCGTGGAGGCGCGGCATGTGGTGCCCGGCCACATCCAGCGCGGCGGCAGTCCCAGCGCCTACGACCGTGTGCTCTCCACCCAGTTCGGCGTGCATGCTGCCCAGCTCATCCGGGATGAAATCTACGGCGTAACGGTGGCCCTGGACGGCAACGAGATTATTCACAACAAACTCAAGGACATCGCGGGTGTACCCAAGCCCGTGCCCAAGGATGACCATGTGCTCACCACCGCCCGCAATATGGGAATCTGCATGGGCGACTGATTCCTCCTTTGCGCATCTCCTGCGGACATCCTCCGTGCCGACGGCGGATGTCCGTCTTTTTTATGGGGCAGCCCTTGCTTTCCCTGTGCAAACAGGGTACAATCTTAGCAGAATATATCGAAAGGCAGGTGAGCAGGATGGACGGCTGTGACAGCCGAGATCGAAGAACCTCAGCCGGTCGAAAGCGGCACCCAGACGCCGCGGTCCGAAAGCGCGGGCAACCGTTCACCCTGCCTCAAGCAGCGTGAACGAGCGCGGCGGCTTTTGGCTTGCTTTCAACCGGCTCTTCCACAGGGAAATCAGGAAGGAGGAGACGTTCAAAATGGAGCCGAAAATCCCCGTTACGGAAGAAGCCGCCCTGACCCCCAAGCCGGATTATGCGGCGGAGATTACCCGAATTGTCAAAAGCCCTGCATCCCCCAACGTGATGCGGGAGCGTTTGAAAGACTACCACGAAAAAGATATCGCCGAGGTTCTGCCCACGCTGACCCCGGCGGAGCGAAAAAAGCTTTACCGTATCCTGGACGCGGACATGCTTGCCAATATTCTGGAGCGTCTGGAGAACGATGAGGCAGTCGGATTTCTTTCCGAAATGGATCTGAGCAAGGCCGCCCGTACGATTGAAAGCATGGAAACCGACGCGGCGACGGCGATTCTTTCCGGGCTGGACCGCAAGAAAAAAAGCGACCTTCTCGAATGCATGGACGAGACCTCCAAAAAGGAGCTCGCCCTGATGCAAACCTTTGATGACGGCGAAATCGGCAGCAAGATGACCGCCAACTATGTCTCTGTCCGCGATAACCTGACGGTGAAGCAGGCCATGAGCTCCCTGATTGAACAGGCCGCCGAAAACGACAATATCTCCACGCTTTTTGTGCGGGACAGCAACGATGTGTTCTGTGGCGCGATTGACTTGAAGGAGTTGATCATCGCCCGGCCGGAGACCGATTTTCATTCTCTCATCATGACCTCCTACCCCTATGTGTATGGGCATGAGGACATTGACGACTGTCTGGAGCTGCTCAAGGACTATTCCGAGGACCTCATCCCCGTCCTGGATAACAACAACCACCTGTTGGGCGTCATTACCTCGCAGAACATGGTGCAGGTCGTGGACGATGAAATGGGTGAAGACTACGCCCGTCTGGCCGGCCTGACCGCCGAGGAAGACCTGACCGAACCACTCTGTCAGAGCATGCAAAAGCGCCTTCCGTGGCTGTTTGTGCTGCTGGGATTGGGCCTGCTGGTATCCACTGTGGTGGGTGCGTTTGAGCAGGTCATGTCCCAGCTGACGCTGATTATGTGCTTCCAGTCCCTCATCCTGGATATGGCGGGCAACGTGGGCACCCAGTCCCTGGCGGTGACCATACGCGTCTTAATGGATGAGAACCTAACCTTCCGGCAAAAGTTCGGGCTGGTGGTCAAGGAGGTGCGCATCGGCTCTGCCAACGGCCTGTTGCTGGGGCTGGCATCCTTTGTGCTGATCGGGCTGTACATCTGGCTGTTCCGCAGCCGCGACCTGATGACCGCTTTTGCCGTGTCCGGGTGCATCGGCCTCTCGCTGCTGGTGGCCATGGCCATTTCCAGCGCTGTGGGTACGTTGATTCCCCTGTTCTTCAAAAAGATCAACATCGACCCCGCTGTGGCCTCCGGGCCGCTCATCACCACCGTCAACGACCTGGTGGCCGTGGTCACCTATTATGGTCTGAGCTGGCTTCTTCTTCTGCAAATCATGCATCTTGCCGGCTAAGTGATCTGTACCGGCGTTTGGAAGTGCCGGCGGCAGTAACGCGCCCATCAGTGGCGGCGCACAAAGCATTTGGGAGGGAAAGAAACGCTTCTTTCCCTCCCGCTGCTTATATTCCCTCTCAATTTGCGTGAGCAATTCCCAGCCCGGTCGCCAGAGCATAGCTTTTGACCTTGTCGCTCTCCAGCTCCTCGCGATGCATGTCCACGGCGGTGAGCTGGTTATTCTCATAGGTTTTATAGTAGTAGATGCCTTTGCTGGCGTTGATGCAGCAGGAATAGGTGGTGATGTCCCAGCGTTCGTCCGCCCGTACCGCGCCGCGCGGCATGGCCACCGCGTCCAGCAGGTGGAAAAACTGCGACACGCTGCTGTTTTCCTCGGCATCGCAGACGGAATTGAGCCGCAGGAAGGCCGCTTTGACAAAGCGGGATGCCGGCGAAAAATCGCCCGGAAGGCCAAGAGTACCGAATCCGCGGCCAAACGGCGTCAGTTTCAGCCCGGCAGCGAAGCTGTTTTCCGGCTCTCCGGATCGCACCCCCATGTACTGGCGCAGGTTGGTCAGCTGGAAATCAAAGGGCGGGTTGTTGGTGAGCACGCCCACGGGGTTGTCGTACACGCGCATGCCGCCTTGCATGCATTCCACTACGATGGAGCTTTCCCGGTCTGCGATGTGCCAGTGCAGGGGCGCCAGGGGCATCTGTTCGCTGAACGGAATGCTCATGATATGGGTTTGCTCGAGCAAGGCGCGCGCCTCCTCCACGCAGGCGCATTTTCCCAGCACCCACAGCGGGAGCTCAAAGGGGGACACATTGGCCTTGTCCTCGCTGAGCTGCGCAGAATAAAAGGCGGTGCCCGGGAAATTCAGTCCCGCGATGCACAGGCCCTTTTCATTCGCTGCCTCCGCATACAGGGGATAGCCGTCCACAACCGTCGCCATACCGATCATGGCGTAGTGCCGCCTGCATTCGCCCGCCTTGCGAAAGACAATCGGGTATTGTCGCGGCGTGATCGCTACCTGCTCGCCAAAGGAATATTCAAGGTCCAGGTTTCGTCCAAAGTAAAAGTCCCCGGTTGTCAGGGCAATGCTGGTGCACATGGTTTTCTCTCCTTGCGGCGGCCGTGGTTGTTCGCCGCCTTTTTCAGTATGCTGCGCCGCAGCCGGCGTCATGTATGCCGAAAAAACAAACGGGACGGCGCGCAGCCGTCCCGTTGCATGCTGGTTAGACAGGCATGGTCTTTTCTTCCTTGTTGAGCATGGTGCTGTCCACACCCAGCTGCTTGGCCTGACGGTACTGGAAGTACTTGATTGCTACCTGCGGGAACAGGGCGTAGCTCAGCACGTCCTCCTCCTGCTGGTAGTAGTCGCGAATCTCCTCGCGGTACTTATCCAGTTCGGGCGGGATGTCGTCGGCAGGACGATGGGTAATGACCTTGTCGTCGCCGATGCACTTTTTGCGAACTTCTTCGTTGACGGGCGCGGGCAGCCTGCCGTACTCGCCGCGAAGCAGGGCCTTGGACTCCTTGGTTACCATCTTGTAGCGCTCGCCGGCCAGGACGTTCATTACAGCCTGAGTGCCCACGATCTGGCTGGTGGGCGTCACCAGCGGCGGATAGCCGAAGTCCTTGCGCACGCGCGGCACCTCAGCCAGCACGTCGTAGTACTTATCCATGGCGTTGGCCTGCTTGAGCTGACCGATCAGGTTGCTCAGCATGCCGCCGGGCACCTGATAAATCAGCGTATTTGCGTCGGTCGCAAGCACGCGGGCAGGATCGCGCCATCCTTCCTTGGTCAGCTCGTCCGCCACGCCACGGAAGTAGGCGGCCAGTTCACTAAGCAGCTTAAGGTCCAGACCGGTGTCATACTCGGTGCCCTGAAGCGTTGCCACCATGGACTCGGTGGTGGGCTGGGAGGTACCGTTGCCCAGTGCGGAAAGCGCGGTGTCAATCACATCCACGCCCGCCTCCACGGCCTTGAGCAGCGTCATGGCGCCGGTGCCGGTGGTATCATGCGTATGCAGGACGATGGGCAGGTTCGTTTCCGCCTTGAGGCGCTTGATCAGGCTGTAGGCCTTGTAGGGCAGCAGCAGGTTAGCCATGTCCTTAATGCAGATGATATCCGCGCCCATCTTGGCGATGTCGGCGGCCAGCTTCACGAAGTAATCCTCCGTGTGCACGGGGCTGATGGTGTAGCTCATGGCCACCTCGGCGGTTCCGCCGTATTTCTTGGTGGCCTTGACGGCGGTTTCCATGTTGCGCAGATCATTGAGCGCGTCGAAGCAGCGGATGATATCGCAGCCGTTTTCAACCGTCTTTTTCACGAAGAAATCGACCACGTCGTCGGCGTAATGCTTGTAGCCCAGCAGGTTCTGGCCGCGCAGCAGCATCTGCAGCTTGGTGTTGGGCAGGCCCTTGCGCAGCTTGCGCAGGCGCTCCCACGGGTCCTCGTTGAGGAAGCGAAGGCAGCTGTCAAACGTAGCGCCGCCCCAGCATTCCAAAGAGAAGTAGCCTACTTTGTCCAGCTTTTCAAACGCAGGCTCCATCTGGGAAAATCTCATGCGCGTAGCGGCTTGGCTCTGGTGCGCGTCGCGCAGGATGGTATCGGTAATTCCAACCTTGGCCATTGTATTCACCTCTTAAATTGCGATTAACCGAACATGCTCAGCAGGATGCCGGCGGCGATGGCCGAGCCGATCACGCCTGCCACGTTGGGGCCCATGGCGTGCATGAGCAGGAAGTTGCCGGGGTTGGCCTTCTGGCCCTCCACCTGGCTCACACGCGCAGCCATCGGCACGGCGGACACACCGGCGGAACCGATGAGCGGGTTGATCTTGCCGCCGGAGAGCTTGTTCATGACCTTGGCCAGCAGCACGCCGCCCGCGGTGCCAAAGCCGAAGGCGAGCACGCCCACGACGATGATGCCCAGCGTCTTGGGCGACAGGAAGGTGGAGGCGGTCGCCGTCGCGCCGACCGTGGTGCCCAGGAAGATGGTGACGATGTTCATCAGCTCGTTCTGGGCGGTCTTGTTCAGACGGTCCACCACGCCGCTCTCACGGAACAGGTTGCCCAGCATCAGGCAGCCGACCAGCGGCGCCGCAGAGGGCAGCAGCAGGCTTACGATGATGGTCACCGCGATGGGGAAGATGATCTTCTCGCGCTTGCTCACGGGGCGCAGCTGCTCCATGACGATCTCGCGCTCCTTCTTGGTGGTCAGGGCGCGCATGATGGGCGGCTGAATCACCGGCACCAGCGCCATGTAGCTGTAGGCCGCCACGGCGATGGGGCCAAGCAGGTGCGGAGCCAGCTTGCCGGTCAGGTAGATGGCGGTGGGGCCGTCCGCGCCGCCGATGATGCCGGTGGAAGCGGCTTCCTGCGGGGTGAAACCCATCACGGTATAACAAACGATGAAGGTGATGAAGATGCCCAGCTGCGCGGCAGCGCCCAGCAGCAGGCTCTTGGGGTTGGCAATCAGGGGACCGAAGTCGGTCATGCAGCCCACGCCCAGGAAGATCAGGCAGGGGTAAATGCCCAGCTTCACGCCCAGATACAGGTAGTCCAGCATACCGGGAGTAATAACCTTGCCGGCGGTAGCCAGCAGCTGGCCGCTAACGGTGAACACCTGTCCATCGGCCAGATACGCGTTCGCGGAGCTGATGATGATCTGCGCGCTGTTGGCCAAAATGGAGCCGTCAGCGGCGACCAGCGCACCCGCGGCGTTAAACGCGCCGCCAGCGGTGATGGCATCCACGATTTGACCCAGCATGTTTCCGGCTGCGTCCATCACGGCGCCCTGAGCGGTAAAGGTGTAAGCAACCGGGTTGGTCAGCGCCGAAGAGTCCAACAGCACCGCGCCGCCAAACAGGCTCCAGTTGGTGTGGCCGCCAGCAAACAGCTCCTGATTGTACATACCCGCAATAGGCAGGTTGGTCAGCAGCATGCCAAATGCAATGGGCATCAGCAAAAGCGGCTCGTACTTTTTGACCACGGCCAGATACATCAGCACGCACGCGATAGCGATCATGATCAGCGGCTTGGGATCGCTAAACAGCGCATAAATGCCAGAATCCTGGCAAAGCTTGATTAAACTCTCGCCCACGTTCATGGTTTGAAATCAACTCGCTTTCTTTTGAGAATGTGGGAAAGGCCGCGAATGATCTCAGCCAATAACGATGAGCGGGTCGCCGCTGTTGACAGAAGCGCCCTTGGCGGCCACGACCTGCTTGATGGTGCCGTCGCAGGGAGCCATGATCTCGTTTTCCATCTTCATGGCTTCCAGGATCAGCAGAATATCGCCCTTTTTCACGGTAGCGCCTTCGGTCACGCGCACTTCCAGGATGGTGCCGGGCATAGGAGCGCTCACCTTCTGGCCTCCGGCAACAGGGGCAGCAGCAGCGGGGGCGGCAGGCGCGGGAGCGGCGGCGGGAGCAGCCACAGGCGCGGGAGCAGCTACAGGAGCGACAACGGGGGCGGCAACAGGAGCGGCAACAGGAGCGGACGCAGCGCCCACTTCCTCGACGGCGACGGAATAAGCGACACCATTGACCGTAATATTGAACTGACGCATGGGGTGGAATCCTCCTTCAACAAATGCAGTGGTTTCTTTGGAAATCAGAAGCGGCTGTAGGTCTGTTCCTCGCGGCCCGCGCGGTTCCAGGCGGGCGCGTTGCTGACGCGCTTGACATGGCGCACCACAAATCCGGCGGGCGCCTGCCATACGGCGGCAATCGCGGCGGTGATGGCGGCGATCACCTCGGCGCTTACGCCTTCGCTGGCTGCGGGAGCCGGATCAGCCACAGGCGGCGCGGATACGACGGGAGCGGCGGGCTTGGCCTTTTCAGGCTTCTTATCGCCGGTGGACCGGTCGGTGATGAACGAAAGCACCTTGATGAAAACGATCAGGATAATCAGGCCGAGAAACACAACCAAAAGGCCGATCACCATAACGCCAATGCCGAAGATCAAGTTCTCCATGAATATCCCTTCCTTTCGGCGTTACATGGGCAGGTTGTCATGCTTCTTGGGCGGGTTGGAATCGCGCTTGGAGCCGAGCATCTCCAGGGCGGAAATCAGCATGGCGCGGGTCTTGGCGGGATCGATGATATCGTCCACCATACCGTCCTTGGCGGCGTTGACCGCTCCGGCCACCTTTTCCACATACTCGCCGGCATACTTGGCGCGGGCTTCCTCCACGGACAGGTCCTTGTCGGCCTTGACCTGATCGGCATAGAGCACTGCCACCGCCGCCTCGGGCGTAAGGGCGGAGATCACCGCGCCGGGCCAGGCGTAGGTGATGTCGGCGTTGGCCTTGCCGCCCATGGCCACGTAAGCCTGGCCAATCGCATCGCCGGTTACCACGGCCAGCTTGGGCGCGGTCGCCTCGGCATAGGCAAAGAGCAGCTGGCTCTGGGCCTTGAACAGCCAGCCCTGCGCGTTCACACTGTCCACGGTCACGCCGCAGGTGTCGAGCAGGCTGATGACGGCGATGCCGAAGCAGTCCATGAAACGCACAAAGCGCGCGGCCTTCTGCAGGGCGCCCGCGGTCAACTTGCCGCTGGCAGCCACCACGCCCACGCTGTGTCCGCCCATGCGGCCCATGAACACGCGCACGGAAGGCTCGTAAGCGGCGTAGAGCTCGATGGAGGCGCCGCCGTCCATCAGCGCGGCCACAAGCGCGTCCACATCCGCCGCGTCGATGGCGGGAATCAGGCGGCTCATGTCGTCGCTGTCGATGATTTCGCTGTCCTCAAGGTTGCTGGAGGGCAACAGGGCCAGCACCTGCTTGGCCTTCAAAAGCGCCTCGTCCTCGGTGGCAGCGGTCAGCGCGCAGGCGCCCATGCCGGCGGCTACCTTCGCGCCGCCCAGCTCCTGAGGCTTGACGTCCAGGCCGTTCATGGCGGCCAGCACCTGCGGGCCGAACACCATCACTTCGCCCACTTTTTCCGCTACGATGGACACGTCCGCCAGCTGGGTCAGCAGCGCCGCGCCGCCGATGCAGGGGCCCAGCACCACCGATACGATGGGGCATACGCCGCTCATGCGGGCCAGCTTCTGATAAATCTCGCTGTACGCGCTCATGGCGGCGGCGCCTTCGTCGATGCGCACGCCGGCGCTGTCCAGCAGCGCCACCACGGGCGCGCCGGTCTTGAGGGCCATGTCCAGGAGCTTGAGGATTTTGACAGCCTGGGCCTTGCCCATCGCGCCGCCGTGAACCGTGAAATCCTGCGCGAAGAGGTACACCGGACGCTCCTCAATGGTGGCATATCCGGTGATGACGCCCGCGCCTTCCTCGTTTTGGCTCACCAGCGCAAACAGCTCCACAAAGCTGCCGGCATCCGCGAGCTTTTCCACACGCTCGCGCGCGGTCAGCTTGCCTGCTTCGCGCTGTTCCTTGAGGCGCTTTTCGTTGCCGCCGAGGATGGCGTCACGAATTTCCAGCACCTTTTGAAGGTCTTGAGAATTGTGCATTTCCGTTCTCCCTTCCATGCGGTAATGGTCTTTGGTCAGGGGCAAACTGGCGAAAGTCCAACTTGCACCCCATTCATTTGTTTCTTCATATCCTTCCTGTTTTCCTGCCCTCATGACAATCTTTTCACGAATTTTGGGCGGTTTTTTTCCGTTTGCCCCAAAACCGTTCATTTGCCTGTGTTATTTTCGAAAAGGAAGTCGTCGATGAGCCCACAGGCCTGCGCGAGGGGGTCGGCCGTCATGTCCAGCC
>LHCFC04200__coassemble_1143_pt1 | contig 13690 bp, 9 predicted proteins | sample LHCFC04200__metabat2_high_PE_024 | metagenome-assembled genome bin LHCFC04200 | reverse complement strand
CATCACGCTGGTGCTGTGCTTTGTGGTGTTCACCCTGCTCAAGGGCAACCGCTTCATGTCCGTCAACAACATGATCAACATCCTGCGCGCCATGTCCATCACCACGGTGTTCGGCATTGCGGCCACGGTGACCATGGCCCCCGACGGCTTTGACATGTCGGCCTGTACGCTGGCCAGCTGCTCGGCGTATGTGTTCGTGAGCATGTACCTGTGGTACGGCCTGCCGCTGTGGGCCTGTGTCGCGGTGTGCATCCTCGTGACACTGGTGATGTATCAGCTGACCATGTTCCTCATTCTGGTCTGCAAAATCCCCGACATGCTGGCTACCTGCGCATTGATGTTCGTGCATCAGGGCCTGGGCCAGTGGTATATCGGCGGCGGCGCTGTCTCCACCGGCATGCGCCTGCCCAGCGGCGCTTCCCCCGTGCGCACCAAGCTGGAGGCTTCCTTCAGCGCCATCGGCCGCGAGCCCTGGCTGATCATCATCATGCTGGCGTGCGTGCTGGTGGCCTACATCTTCCTGGAGTACACCAAGCATGGCCGCTTCATCTACGCCATGGGCGGCAACAAGCAGGCTGCCAAGCTCAGCGGCATCAACGTCAAGGGCTATCGCTACCTGGCCGGCATGATCACCGCGGTGTTCATCGCCATCGGCGGCATTTTGGTCTCCTCCCGCGGCTCTTCCGCGCAGGTCATGTGCTGCGACGATTACCTGATGCAGTCGCTGGCCGCCGTATTCGTAGGCCGTTCCGTGGGCGGTGCGGAGAAGCCGAACGCGCTCGGCACGCTGATTGGCGCCATGCTGGTGTCCACGCTGGAAAACGGCCTGACCATCTGCGCCGTGCCCTACTACGTGCTGCCCGCCGTGAAGGGCGCCGTATTGGCCCTGGCCCTGGTCGCGGCCTACGCCACCAAGAAGGAGCAGTAATTCATCTTTACAAAGCCATGCGATACGCATGTGCATGGGAAACGCCCCGGCGAGATTCGCCGGGACGTTTTGTTTCTTCCATATTGTCCAGAAATACTCCTACACCAATGTATCCTTGATCTTCTCGAATTCCTCGCGGCTGATGAGCACCTCGCGGGGCTTGCTGCCTACGGACTTGCTCACGATGCCGCGCGCAGCCATGTCGTCGATCAGACGGCCCGCACGGGCGTAGCCGATCTTCATGCGGCGCTGCAGCATGCTGATGCTGGCCTGTCCATCATTAATCACCATGTCGATGGCTTCCAGCAGGCGGTCATCCGCGCCGCTTTCTTCGTCATTGTCCGACAGGGGGCCGCCCGCGCCGTCATCGCTCTCCATGGCCTCAATTACATTGGGGTCAAAGTCCACGTGCGAATGCTGGGCGATATAGCCCACCACGCGCTCCGTCTCCGCATCGCTCAGGAAGCAGCCCTGCACGCGGATGGGCGCGCTGGCCCCCGTGGGGAAGTAGAACATGTCGCCCCGGCCCAGCAGCTTTTCCGCGCCGTTCTGGTCCAGGATGGTGCGGCTGTCGATGCTGGAAGACACCGCAAAGGCGATGCGCGAGGGCACGTTGGCCTTGATGAGGCCGGTGATGACATCCACGGTGGGGCGCTGCGTGGCCACAACCATGTGGATGCCTGCCGCACGCGCGAGCTGCGCAATGCGGATGATGCTCTCTTCCACTTCTTTCTTGCAGGCGAGCATGAGGTCGGCCAGCTCGTCAATAATGATGACGATGCGGGGAAGCTTTTCCTCGCCGGGGCCGAGCTTGGCGTTATAGGCGGAGAGCTCGCGCACGTTCTTGGACTGCATCTTGTGATAGCGGTCCAGCATTTCGGCCACGGCCCATTGCAGCGCGCCGGCGGCCTTGTGCGGGTCGCTCACCACGGGGATAAGCAGGTGCGGCACGACGTTGTAGCATTGCAGCTCGACCACCTTGGGGTCGATCATGATCATGCGCACCTCTTCCGGCGAGGAGCGGAACAGGATGGAATTGATGATGGCATTGATGCAGACGGATTTGCCGCTGCCCGTCTGACCGGCGATGAGCAGATGCGGCATCTTGGCCAGATCGCAGATGACGGCACGTCCCGCGATGTCGCGGCCCAGCGCCACGGCCAGGGGTGACTTGGCGGATTGCATTTCGGGGCTTAAGAGCACCTCAGCCAGCGACACGCTCTGAATTTCCTTGTTGGGAATTTCCACGCCAAAGAGGTTGGTGCCGGGAATGGGAATCTCGATGCGCACCCCGCCGTTGGCCGCCATGTCCAGAGCGATATTGTCGGCAATGCTCATGATACGCTTGACGTTGACGCCGCTTGATACCAGCCCCAGCTCGAAGCGGGTGACGGCGGGACCGTGGGTCACGCGCTGCACGCGCGCGGGAATGCCGAAGCTCTCCAGCGTCTTTTCCAGCCGGGTGGCATCTGCCGCGTCCTGGGCACGGGTATCCGTAGTGGCGTGCCGCTGCTGAGCGTTCAGCAGGTCGATGGACGGATAGGCATAGGGCGTATGCTGCACGGGACGGGGCTCATTGGCAGGCGGCTCAGGCCTGGGCTGGCCGGCAGGGCGCTTGTAGGCCGCATTGCGGTCCTCTGTGGGCTCTGCCTGGGATGGCTGCGGCACGGTTTGTGACGCCTGCGGAGCTGCCGCAGGCTCCTGCGCAGCGGGCGGATTGGGCTGGGCCTGCGCAGGCGCGACCGGTACGATAGGGGTGGGCGCCATCTGCGGCGGCACTTCGGCATACGGCGCCGTATTCCCGTCCTCCCCCACGCTGCCGGCGATCTCCGCCTTGCGGCGGCGGATTTCCTCGATGCGGTCCATGGCCTTACGCTTGGACGCGGACATAATCAGCGTATCAGGCAGCGGGGTTTCCGTGGTATCAGCCCCCATTTCACTGGGAGTAAAGGTCATGCGGGTCTGATACTGCTTTTCTTTCTTCTCTTTTTTGCCCTTTCCCTCGGCCTTGCGCCAGGGAAGCTGCCGTCCCTCCGGAATGATCAATTCATCATAAATTTCCGGCTGCGGCTGCGCGGGCGGCTGAGGATATACCGGCGGCATGCCATAGGGATAGACCGGCATCCCTCCCTGGGGCATGGGCGGGGGCTGCATAAGCATGCTGCCATAGGGCGGATAGACCGGCGCTTCCTGTGCAGGGGTTCCCGTCTCCCCCCGGCGGCGGAAAGCGGGCGAAAGCATGCGGCGATCGTCCTCCTGCTCCTTAAGGCGCTGGTCCTCCAGCTGCTCCTGGTATTCGCGCTGGGCGCGCTGCTGCTGAATATTCTGCCTTCGTGCCTGCCAGCCGTCGCGCACGCTTTCCACCATCTGTATCATGTCAAAACGGGAAACCAGCAGCACACAGGCCGCACAGACCGCGCCCAGCGCCACTGTGCCGAGCACCGTGCCCAGAAAGGTCCAGGCCGGCCAGCCCAGCACCATGCCCAGCGCGCCGCCAAATGCTCCGCTGGAGCCGCACACGTTAAAGGCAGCGCAAATCATGTTCCAGTATCCCGACGCTTCCGTTGTGGGAAGCGCGGCCTGATTGTTATACTTGACCAGGTAGGCGGGAAGCGTGTCCTGTCCTACGCGGCTGACCAGATCGATGATGCCCAGCACAGAAAAAAACAGCAGCGTAAAGAGCAAAAATCCCCGCTTGGGCATACTGCGGCCGGAGGAAAACGCCACCAGCACCCCCGCCCAGATCAGCATCACGCTCACGCCCAGGCAAAGTCCGCCGCCCAGGCCCTGCATGACGCGCTTCACCATGGAGAAAAGCGTGCCCTTCAGCCCGCCCACCACCGCCAGGAGCGATACCACGCCCAGAGCGATGAGCAGGATGCCCGCCACCGCGAACGCCGCCAGCGTACCCGATTCATATTGGGCGGCGGCTTTTTTACTCTTTGCCATGTATGTCCTTTCCTCCGTTACTTGCCAAGCTGCACGGCACGCAACACGCCGTCCGTATCGGCGTGAAGCCTGAGCTCGTGCTCCCCGAAATGATAAATATCGCTTTCGCCCACAGGCAGGCCGTAGTCATAGGCCATGCTGTCGGTAAAGGTCATGGTTTCATCGGGCTCGCCCAAAATGGCGTGCCAGTCCTCCCGCACAGCCTGTCCAATCAGCAGGCCGCACAGATCGCCGCGGCGCATCTGTACACCCTCTACCACGGACGCGCCATAGCCGCTCTGAATGGCGTCGGAGATGACCAGTATCTCGCGGAAGGCCGGGTCTTCCAGCACGTAATAGCGCCCGCCGGGAAACTCGTCCGGCGTTCGCAGCAGGCGGTAGCGGTCCACCACATCGGTCATGCGGTCGCCCAGCGTAACAGGCACATGGGGCAGCTTGCCCTCGGTAACCGCGGCCTCGATGGCCTTGCGGGCTTCCTGCTGGGACAGAGGGGCCTGTACCGCGCCGATCTGTGCGGGCACGGCATCCTCTTCCGTCAGGAGGAACGGCGCAAGCTCGCTGTAGAAAAACTGGCAGGCGCCGCTGCAGCCGCTCATCAGGCGCAGCTGATCGGACGGGTACCAGAAGGTAATGCCGCCGGCATCCAAGGTAAAGGCCTCTCGCGGCAGAGGCGTGATATCGCTGTATTCCATATAGCCGCTCAGCTCCTGCCCCAGGCTTTCCTCTGCGGCAGCCTCCATCCACGCGACCGCCGCATCCACGTCCTCAAAAAGCGCGTCCAGCGTGAGCCGCTCGCCGGTAGCCAGATCATAGGTCAGGGCGGAATAGGCCTGTCCTTCATGACCATCCGGCATTTTACCCTGGGCGTTGATCACAGCGGAAAACACGTTCTCACCCAGCAATTTCACCTGGTAGTCCACCTTCAAACCCCAGGGGCTGTCCCCCAGCGTGGCCAGCGTGACCAGATGATTGGCCACGCCGGAGGAAAGCACGATGTCGTCATTGATCTTTTTCTGCACGGCCTCGTCCGCCATGCCCGTGAGCTGGGGATAGGCCACATAATTCTCCCCGATCTGCGTACGTACCTCGTCCACCCGGGTCTGGGCCAGGGCAGGTGCAGCCAACGCCAGCAGCAACAGCAGGATGCACAGCATTTTTCGCATGGCGGTCACTTCCTTCCGGCGATTCTTTTGCATCATATAGTTTACAACGAAATCAATTTTATTGCAAGTTTGTTACAACATTTCCCCATGCAGGACAGGTTTTGACAGAGATGACTGGTTTAATGCAAGGTAGGGGCCTCTCCCTCTGCGCCGTAAGACAGCATGGGCTGCATCTGCACACCGGACAGAGCCGCTGCGATGGTGCGCGGAATCTGGCTGAAATCCGCTACCAGCGACCGGGGCTTTTTCACCGGGTCATCCTGGCCGAAGGGGACGAAGTAGATGTTTCGCACGTTGAGCAGGCGGCCGATATTCTGCGCCGCCGCACCCAGTCCGTCATTGGTGGACACGGCCAGCACCAGGGGCCGGTCGTTGCGCAGATGGCTCTTGGCCCCCAGCAAAGCGGGCGTATCATAGATACCGCCGGCCAGCTTTGCCAGGCTGTTGCCCGTGGCCGGGGCGATGAGAAACACGTCGGTCATTTTCTTGGGCCCGATAGGCTCGGCCCCGGCCAATGTATCAATGGGCTCGTTGCCGGTGATCTCCACGATGCGCGCGCGCAGGTGCTCCGCCGTCATGAAGCGCGTATCCAGCATTCCTGCGTTAAAGGACAGCACAGGCACCACCTCATATCCGCGCCGCACCAGCGCCTCCATCTGCTTGAGCACCCGTTCAAAGGTGCAAAAGGAACCCGTCATGGCAAATCCGATGCTGGTCTTTTTCATAGCGAAGCCTCCCGGAGCAATTCCATACTGACCTGTTTGAGTGCGCGTGCAGCGCTCCTGGGTGCGTAGCGTGCGGGCAAGGCGGGCAGGATCTCGACGTTCAGCCCCATCGCCGCGGCTGCGTCGCGGTCAAAGCCATAGGGGGCGCTGGCCAGTTCCAAAAGCCACGCGCCCTTGGGCAGGGCAGCGAGCGCCTCCGTCCCCAGTACGCGGGCAGGGATGGTATTGAGCACCATGTCCACCCGGCCCATCAGGGCAGGCAGCTCCGCAAGGGACGCGGCGCGCATGCCGCCGCTTCTGGCGGCAAGCCGCTGTTCCTCGCGGCGGGCGGCCACCCATACGTCCGCGCCCAGCGTCTTGAGCTTTACCGCCAGCGCGCGGCCAAACCGCCCATAGCCCGTCACCAGCACCGTCATATCCGGCAGCGCGTCTCCGGTGCGGCCCATCGCCTGTACCAGCGCCCCCTCGGCGGACAGGTCCGCATTGCGGTCCAGGAAAGTCGGGCTGCTCTCATACAGGAACAGCCGGAACCGCTTTGCACGTGTCTCCGGCGCCTCCAGGCAGACTCCCAGGCCTGCGCCCGCCAGCAGCACCGCGTCCGGCCGCGCACTTTCCAGCACGTCTTCCGGATGCAGGGTCAATCCCGTGAGTGTGGGAACGCGCCCGTCCCGGACTGCAAAGGGGTAGGGAAAGAGCAGGGCCTCCGCCGATGCGATACCGGCCTCTTTCTCATCCCCGGAAACCAGGCCCAAAGTGGATACGGCGAACCCGTCCCCGGCCAGCATGCGCGCCATGCGCAGCATGCGGCCATCGCCGCCGGCCACCAACAGTTTTCTCAGCAAAAAAACCGCCTCCCGCCGATGCATGATACTGCATCCTATGCGGGAGGCGGAAAGGGGGTGCGCCTCAGAGCGCATGAGAGATCGAATCGGAAAGGGTTTGCTCCTGGCCGCAGAGGGTCATTTTCAGCGGTTTTCCCTGAAGCAGCTCCACCAGTGCCTGACCCGGGCGCACGCTCACGCGGATCACGCGGCCGCGGTAATGGAACTGGAAGGCATAGCCCTGCCAGGCATCAGGCAAAAACGGCGACAGGCTCAGGCCGTCGGTGGTACGCATACCCGCAAAGCCGTGCGCTATGGCCAGCCAGCTGCCGGCCATGCTGGTGATGTGCAGGCCGTCGTCGGTATCGTTGTTGATGTTGTCCAGGTCGAGGCGGGCGGTGCGCTGATACATCTCCACGGCCTTCTGGCGATATCCCAGCTGAGCCGCCAGAATGCTGTGTACACAGGGCGACAGGCTGCTCTCATGCACGGTCATGGGCTCATAGAAATCAAAGTTGCGGCGGATGGTCTCCACGTCGTAGAGATGATTGAGGAAGTACAATCCCTGCAGCACATCCGCCTGCTTGATAAAGCAGCTGCGCAGGATATGGTCCCACGACCAGTGCTGGTTGATGGGCCGCTCCCCGGCGGGAATGTCCGAGGCGGGCATCAGTTCCTTGTCCAGGAAGGTGTCATGCTGCACAAAAATGCCCAGTTCCGCATCCTCCGGATAGTACATCTTTTCCACCACGTCAACCATGTGCGCAAGCTCGTCCTCTGTGATGGCCAGCTCCCGGCGGCGCTCCTGCGACGCACGGCGCGCCTGGGTGACGAACAGCCCAATGCTCCAGGCCGCGATGCGGTTGGTGTACCAGTTGTTGTTGACGTTGTTCTCATATTCATTGGGGCCAGTGACGCCATGAATCATGTATTTGCCATGTCGATTGGAAAAATGCACGCGGTCGGTGTAGAACCGGGCAACGCCGCACAGCACGTCCAATCCCTCGCGCAGCATGTAGTCCATGTCGCCGGTATAGGTGGCATAGTTGAAGATGGCATGGGCGATGGCGCCGTTTCGATGGATCTCCTCAAAGGTGATCTCCCATTCGTTGTGGCACTCCACGCCGGTAAAGGTCACCATGGGATACAGCGCGCCCTTCAGGCCCTGCTGCCGCGCGTTGTGGTAGGCGCCGTCCAGCTGAAGCCAGCGGTAGAGCAGCAGCTGCTTGGCCACGTCCTGACCGGCGATGGCCATATAGACCGGCAGGCAGTATGCCTCGGTATCCCAGTAGGTGGCGCCGCCGTATTTTTCGCCGGTGAAGCCCTTGGGTCCGATGTTGAGGCGTGCATCATCGCCCGAATAGGTGCTGAGCAGCTGGAAGAGGTTGAAGCGGATGCCCTGCTGGGCCGCGTCGTCGCCCTGAATGGTCACGTCGCAGCCCGCCCAGCGGTCGCGCCAGGCCGCGGTGTGCGCATCGCGCAGCGCGTCATACCCCACCTCGCGAGCGCGCGCGGCGGCCTTGAGCGACAGGGTGCTCAGCACCTTTTCATCATAGTCGCGGCTGGTGAAGCACAGGGCGTACTTTTCCATAACGACGTCCTCACCCGCCGCCACGTCCCCCTCGTAGCGGGTTTCCACATACCCGCTGTCCAGCCTGCGCCCGGCCATCTCCAGCCCGTCCGCCCAGCAGCTCATGGCGGCGCTGACGGCAAAGCGCGGCGTGTCGAAGGGATTCTCCTTCGTTTTGGTCAAAAGGGCCAGCGCATCCTCGGTTTCTTCTTCCTCCAGCATATCCCAGAAGGTTTCGTCATAATTGCTGTCCAGGTTGCGCACGTTGGCATCCAGATACGGGCGCATCACCACGTGTGCGTCATAATCCGGCGTGAGGCGGTAGCGCACGGCCAGCAGTTCCTTCTGCGCCAGCGATACGAAGCGCTCCGCCTCCACCTGCACGCTGCCCCCTGCCGTGCGCACGGTGAAGCGGCGCAAAAACAGGCCGTTTTGCATGTCCAGTTCCCGGTAAAACGCCTCTACCTGCGCAGTGTTCAAATCCAGCGTCTCGCCATCCACCTCCACATGGATGCCGTTTAGGCGCACGGCGTTGATCACCTTGCCGAAATACAGCGGATATCCGTTTTTCCACCAGCCCACCCGCGTCTTGTCGGGAAACCACACGCCGCCGACGTAGGTGCCCAGATGGGTGTCGCCGGTGTAGTCTTCCTCAAAGTTTCCGCGCATGCCCATATAGCCGTTTCCCGTGGAGGTGAGGCTTTCGGACAGACGCATGCGCTCCTTGTCGAGTCTCGTTTCCACAACCTTCCAGGGATGAATCTCAAAGCTCATCACAGCGGTCTCCTTTCCCTTGTGCAATCGTTTGTACGTTTTTTTCTATCGTACTGTATGGGAAGCGGATTGTCAAGGGGCAGTTTGCGGCGCGCCCACAGCAGCGGGCCGAATACCAGCACCAGACAGGCCAGCCCGGCGGGAGCGTAAAGGCCATCCACAATCCCTTCAAAGCCCACCAGCGATACCGCCAGCGGCGGTCCCAGGGTCAATGCGGCACGCAGGGATCGGCCGCATCCCTGCGCCGCCCCGTCCAGTGCGCACAGCACCGCCGCCAGCGACGTAAACACCGCCAGAAACAGCAGCCCCGCGCTGATGAGAAAGCCGGTCCGTCCAAACTGCGCCAGCAGCCGCACGATGGGGAACGCCTCGCCCAGCAGGCCCGGCTGCCGCTGGTATACGCTGTCGCTGAGCATAAGCAGCGCGGCCAACGTCACGCCCAGTCCCGAGCACAGAAACGCCGTCCGGCGCGCCGTTCCCTGTGCGCAGCGGCATACTACCCCAATGGCCAGTGCAAGGTTCATGGACGCGTAAGCAACGGCGCGCCCCGCTGCCCGGAAAAGGGATTCCGGCTCGCGTGAAAGCAGTGCGGCAGAGGCCGCGCTTCCGTCCATGCGCACGGCCAGCAGCGCGGCCACAAGCGCCGCCATCAGCAGTCCGCTGATCCAGCCCAACGCTCTCAGGCCGCGCCGCCCGACCATCCATGCTGTCAACAGTGTGCCCACCGCGCCGATGGGATATGCCCATTCGCTTGCCCACAGCAGCATGGCCAGCCAGCCGGAAGCCGAAATCATAGCGCCGCCCGTCACTGCCAGCATCATGGCAGCGCACAGGCGCGCGCCTATGCGCACCCACGGAGGCATGCCCTCATACAGGTCCCACCAGCGATCCGTGCCGCGCCGCCGCGCAACGTCCATACACAGGGCGCACAGCAGCGCCAGCGTCATGGCCGACAGCGGAATCAGCCACCGGGCGTGCACACCGTAGCGTGTAAAAAAGGCGACCACTTCCCGCCCGGACGCAAATCCGGCCCCCACGATCGCGCCCAGGCACGCCGCCATTCCCGCGGCGCCGCCGTTTTTCGCCATGCAAGCATCCCTCCCCGCATATGGCAGGGTATGCATAAAGCGGGCCGGGGCATGACGCGCCGCTATATGGCACGGGACCCGCGAGCGATCTTCGCGAGCCCCTTTCTTGCCTCATGGCAGCTTTTCTTACTTTTCCATCCCCTGACGGTCAAGCGCCTGTGCCAAGGCATATCGCTGGATGGCATGGGCCACGCCGTCCTCGTCATTGCTGAAGGTGCGGTATCGGGCCGCCGCGCGCGCCCGCTCGCTCGCGTTTGCCATGGCCACGCTCACCCCCGCATACGAAAGCATGCTCACATCGTTGTCGTAGTCGCCCAGCGCCATCACGCTCTCAGGTCCGATGCCCAGCCTTTGCGCCAGCGCGGCCACCGCCATGCCCTTGTTCACTCCCGCGGGCATCAGTTCCAGATTCATGCTCCAGGAGCTGGTTACATCCAATCCGGGCAGGGCGGACAGCGCCCGCCGGACGCGCTCCAGCTTCTCCTCATCCCGAGCCATGCACAGGAGCTTATTCACCCCCTGCGCGCGCAGGGCGTCAAGCCCCGCCATGCCATAGAGATATTGAGGAGCGAAGCGGCCGCAGGTATACGTGCCCCAAAAATCGTAATCCACCTGAAAATCGCCCTTGAAGATAGCCAGGCGATTCTGGGCAAAGCATCCAAAGGGAAAGCGCGCGCGGCGCAGAATCGCCACTGCCGCTTCCAGCGTGGCGTTCTCAAGAGGATGGTTGAAAAACTCGCCCTCCATACATCGTTTCAGGCAATAGGCTCCATTGAGCGACAGGATGGCGCAGTCGGGCAGGCCGGCTTCGTCAAGGAACATGGCCACATCGCCGGGCAGGCGGCCGCTGCAGATGGCCAGGTGAATCCCGGCTGCCTGCGCCTTTCGCAACGCCGTCAGGTTTCCCGGTGTGAGGCGCTGACGCGAATCCAGCAGTGTGCCGTCCATGTCCATGGCAATCAGAGAAACGGGCTTGTCATGCATGTGCTTCTTCTCCCATCAAAACGAGGGGGCTGCGGTAAAGGTACGCCCATTTAAGTAGGCCAGCGGCCCGGAGGTTTGCAGCGTGAGCGACACGGCGTACAGCATGAGCCGGCGGGCCTTCATCGCGCGGTTGAAATCCCGGTCGCCATACTGGTCGTCGCCCAGAAGCGGATGGCCGATGAAAGCCATATGCGCACGGATCTGATGAGTGCGGCCCGTGTGCAGCCTGACGCGCAGGCGGGCGCAGTCGCCCCGCTCCAGTACGTCGTATTCGGTTATGATGCGCTTGGCCCCCTCCGCCTCGCGGGCGAGCACCCGCACGCACGCGTGGAGCGCGTCCTTGACAAGCCAGGCCTCCAGCACCGCATGGTGCGGACTGGGCGTGCCGCGTACAAGGCACTCATACTCCTTGCGCACCTCGCCACGACGGAACGCATCCTGTGCGGCCTGCTGCGCCTCCGGCGTGCGGGCCAGCAGCAGCAGTCCCTCCGTGGGGTTATCCAGGCGGTGACAAAGAAGCGGCTCGGCGGTACCGGGACCGAGCTGTTCGCGCAGGAGTTGGGGAAACGTCTTGCCGCCCCTGCGGTCCGGCTCGCAGCTGACGCCCGCGGGCTTGACCGCTACCAGCACATTTTCATCCTGATAGACAACAGGCACGGTTTTGACCCGTGCCTCGTCGGTATAGATGCACACCTGCGTACCGGGGCCGGCCATGGCGGAGAGGTCCACCCGATGGCCATCGACCTTCACATCTCGTTTTTGAAAAGCGCGGCGCAACGCATAAGCCGGAACCTGCGGAAGCATCCGGCAGGCGCAGGGAAACAGCCTTGTTCCCTGCGCGTTTTCCGGCACGGTAAAATCATAGCGTTTCATCTTCTCATCAGTGCGAAAGCGCCGTCTTCAGGCCCATCCAGTGCGGCGTGCACAGATAGAGGCGTTCCAGCGCGTCCTTCATGGCCCGCGTCGGCAGAACCGCCAGCATCGAGGCCATCACATTCTCCATTTCCTTCAGTCCCACGCCCTGCTTAGCCAGCATGCGCAGATCCTCGGCAGCCTCGCCCAGCTCGTATTCGGGGCGAAGAGCGCCGTTGAGCGCACCACACAGGGCCTCGTTGAGTGGCTGCTCCTCCGGGAGGATGCCGTTCATGCCCCCGGCGATCATCTCCTGGGACAGTTCCAGCGTAAAGATGCCACCATCCGCGCGCTCGCCGCCCACCAGGCGGTAAGGGTCGGCCAGGCCCGGATGCAGGAGGATCAAATCGCCATTGGCATCGGTGACGTATTCGAAAGAAGCCTGCAGATAGCGCCGGGCGATCTGCATGGCAAGGGGCCCGTCCTCGCGCATCACGTCGTGCATGAAGAAGCCGATCGGCTGTGCCGAGTGCAACAGCCCCGCGATATAGAGCAGGCCATGGATGGTCGCATCATAGCGAAGCAGGCGCTCGCGCGCGCCTTGCGCTTCTTCCGCAGCGATGGCGCGCGCAAGTGGATCATGCAACGCCTGTGGCAGAAGCAGCGTCCAGTCGTCGCCCTCGGCATGAAAGCTGCACCAAAGGCGGCTGACCAGCGCTTCCGCCGCGCCCAGATCATCCCAGTCGCCCAAAAGCAGCTCGCCGTCGTTGATGAGCAGGCGCTCCACCAGCTGCATCTCGCCCGCGCTGATATAGAGCGCCTCCCTGGGCAGACGCTCCATCACGGCGGCACGCAGCCCTTCCAGCGTCGCCAGCGTATGGCGGCTCTTGCCGCACACATCGTCAAACGAGCCGGCCAGCAGGGCCTGCGCATCCGCCTCGGTGGCCTCCGCCGCAAACAACCCCACCCCAGGATGGGCAAAAAGGCGGCGCTCGCATGCCTCAAATTGTTTTTCGCGCATCATGCTCATGGTCATCTCGCACCAATCCGCATGAAGGGTCACTTCTCTGAGCACGCGGCGACCCCCTTTCCCCTCTGCTCAGGTGTATGATTTATTTCAGATGGACAACCCAGCCCATGGGATCTTCCGTCTTGCCGAACTGGATGCCCGTGAGCACGTCGTACAGCTGCTGGGTGATATGGCCGATGCCGCCGTCTCCGATGCCGATCTCCTCGCCCTGGAAGCGGATCTTGTTCACGGGAGAAACCACCGCGGCGGTGCCGGTGCCAAACGCCTCCGTCACACGGCCGGCCTTGATGTCGGCGATCACGTCATGGATGTCCATCCGGGCTTCTTCGGTTTCATAGCCCAGGTGCTTGCCCAGCTTGAGCACGCTGTCGCGCGTGATGCCGGGAAGAATGCTGCCGTTGAGGACGGGCGTGACGATCCTGCGGTCCTCATAGACAAACATCATGTTCATCGCGCCTACTTCCTCAATGTAGCGCTGATGCACGCCATCCAGCCACAGCACCTGCGCGTAGCCGATGTGCTTGGCGTTCATGCCGGCCAGAATGCTGGCCGCGTAGTTGCCGCCGGTCTTGGCAAAGCCGATGCCGCCGCGCACGGCGCGCACATAGGAATCCTCCACATAGATGCCCACCGGAGCCAGGCCCGAAGCGTAGTAAGCGCCGGAAGGCGACAAAATGACATAGTACAGATACGTGCTGGAGGTGGATACGCCCAGATGATTGTCGGTAGCGATCATCGTGGGGCGGATGTAGAGGGAGGTGCCCTCCTGATGGGGGGTCCATTCCTTTTCCACGTCCAGAAGGGCC
>LHCFC04200__coassemble_1010_pt1 | contig 15235 bp, 10 predicted proteins | sample LHCFC04200__metabat2_high_PE_024 | metagenome-assembled genome bin LHCFC04200 | reverse complement strand
GCATCGCACTGGTGCCGGAGGGACGGCGCGTGTTCGCCAACCTCACCGTCCTTGAAAACCTGAAGATCGGCGCGTATCTGCGCAAGGATACCGCTCAGATTCAAAAGGATATCGAGTACATTTACAAGCTTTTTCCGCGCCTTGAGGAGCGCAGCTGGCAGTTGGCAGGTACACTTTCCGGCGGCGAGCAGCAGATGCTGGCCGTGGGGCGTGCCATGATGACCCGTCCCCGGCTGATTATGATGGATGAGCCTTCGCTGGGCCTGGCGCCGCTGGTGGTGAAGGATATCTTTGGCATCATCAGCCGCTTGAGCGCCGATGGCATCACCATTTTGCTGATCGAGCAGAACGCCAACGCCGCGCTGCACGCGGCGCACTACGGCTACGTGCTGGAAACCGGCATGATGACGCTCTCCGGTACGGGCGAGGAGCTGCTGAGCAGCAAGAGCATCCAGGAAGCCTATCTGGGCAGGGGAAAAAAGGCAAAACATGCCTAAGGGAAGCGCCTTTCGAACGGCAAAGACCGCTCGGAAGGCGCTTTTTTTGTGCGGGTTCAGGCTTCGGCTTTCGCAGCATGGCGTCGTGCAAGGCCCGTCAAAAGCCACAAGTAGGCCGCCGCTGCCACCGCCAGATTGACCACCACCGGCAGCCGTGCGCCGTCCCTTGGAAGCGCCAGCGAGGCGCCCAGCGTAACCAGCGCCATCGGGATCGGCTTCGTCAGCCATCCGCACACGTCCCCCAGCCACGTCCATAACCTGCGGAGCGCTGGAACGCGAAAGGACCATAAAACTCCGCGGCCAGCAGCAGTGTGGCCACAATGGCCGCAAGAATCAGCACACTCAGTCTCGCCATACGCGCATCCTGTCCTTTTTCTCGCCACAGGCGGAATAAGCACACTTTTTTATACCATATTCCGTCTGCTCTGGACAGGCAGGAAAAAGCCAGAAGGCGTAGAATGTACTATCACAAACCGCCAAGGGAGGAAGACCCATGTACAGGACGGGCGTTTACTTCGGTCGATTTCTTCCGCCGCACCGCGGCCATCTGTACCAGATGATCGAGGCATCCACCCGCTGCGAAAAGCTGCTGGTGGTCATCTCCGACAACGCCGACCAGACCCGCGAGATCTGCCGCCGGGACGGCATTCCCGAAATCTCCTACCGCCTGCGCAAGCAGTGGATTTCCCAGCAGATTCAGGACATTACCCACATTGGTGTACGGGTATTGGACGAGACGGATATTCCTGTCTATCCACAGGGATGGGAACTGTGGAGCCGGCGCATGCGCAAGGTGGTGGGGGAGACCATCGACGCTTTTTTCGTAGGCGATATGGAATACGGCGAAACGCTGGCCAGGTATTTCCCCGAATCAAAGGTCGTGCTGTTTGACCCTGCCCGCACGCGCTATCCCATCTCCGCAACGGATATCCGCAGCGATATCCTGGGCAACTGGGATTATATTCTGGGCGCTGCGCGTCCCTTCTTTGCCAAAAAGGTGCTCATCGCCGGCACGGAAAGCTGCGGAAAGACCACGCTGACCAAGTGCCTGGCCAAGCTGTACAATACTTCCTGGTCAGAGGAAGTAGGGCGCTACTATGCGCGCGACTTTTTGGGCAACGATGAAACCATCTATACCGACATGGATTTCAGCCGCATCGCGCATATCCAGTACGAGCAGGACTATCAGGCGCTCCGCACGGCCAACAAGGTTTGCTTCTTTGACACCGACGCCACCTATACAGACTATTTCAGCGAGCTTTACATGGGGCATTCCAACGAGCTTGTGGAAAAGTACATCGACCCGGACCGCTACGACCTGCTGATCTATCTGACGCCGGATGTGCGCTGGGTGCCCGACGGCCAGCGTCTCAATGGCGACGAGGACCGGCGCAGGATGCTCAACGACCGCCTGTGGGACATGTACGTGGCGCATGGTTTTAAAGACAAGATGGTGGTGGTCAGCGGGGACTATTCACAGCGACTGGCGCACGCTATCCGGCTGGTGGACAAGCTTCTGGGCGGTTCGCAGCCATAGGGCAAGGAGATTCTGGACAAATTCCCTGCCGCACGCTCTTGACATTGCACCGGGCTCTCACTATAATGATTCCAGAGCTTCCTGAAGTGTGCGCCAGGGCCCTGTTTTTACCCACATTTCATAAAACGGAGCCCGGGTTTGGCGTCGGATGTCATGCCCCCGTTCTTGTGAACGCCAGGGGACGGCAGAAGTCGTCGACAGGGCACCGGCCTGCTTAACATAGCGGGTGAAAAAACGGGTACAGCGGCACTTTGGGTTCTCAAGTGAGCTTTCTGCCTTATGGAGAAGGCTCTTTTTCATGCCGCCGCCACAAAGGCGCGCATGGCCCTATGCAAGAAGCGCCGTGCATGCTATAATGTTCCATATGACAGGGCGAAGGAGGGCACAGCCGCTATGGATTATCAAACCACTGCGGGAAGCCGCGACGTGGCCAGGGCTGCGATTGAGCTGAGCATGACGCAAAGCCGTGATGAGGAACAGCGCTGGCGGCAGACCCTGCGCCAGCAGGGGGTTATCGGCGCCGCTGCGGATTTTGGCGGCGATTTTCTGACGGGGATTGTGCGGATTGTGGAACGCGCGGTGGTTGCCGCCAAGCGCGAGCAGGTGATTGGCGATTCCCACCTGGAAGAGGGCGGCGTGGCCGGCGCTGCGCGCGAGGCGCTCAATCAGGTCACCCCCAAAGCACTGGGTATGAGTGTGGGCGGAAAAATCGGCATTGCCCGCTCCGGAGAGCATGTGGCGGTGGCCGTGTTTTTTAATATCGGCCTGGGTCATCTGGATGAGGTATGTATCGGTCTGGGGCATCGGGCCATTTGACCGATGAGCAAAAAAGGGGATGGAAACATGGTTCTGACCATTGCGATGGACGGCCCTGTGGGTGCGGGCAAAAGCAGCGTGGCCGACGAGGTTGCCAGACGGTTGGGTATTCTGCATCTGGATACGGGAGCGATGTATCGCGCCTTTGCGTGGCAGGCGCTGAAGGAACGCATCGATACGAACAACGCCCAGGCGCTGGCAGCGCTTGCCGAGCGTACGATGCCGGAGGTCCGTTTCGAAAATGGCACGCAACGCACGCTCATTGGCGGGACGGATGTGACGGACTGCATCCGTACGCCGGAAATCAGCATAGCCGCAAGCGTGGTTTCCACCGTGCCGCAGGTGCGCCGGGCCATGGTCGCCCGCCAGCAGGAGCTGGCGCAGCGTCAAAGCATGCTGCTTGATGGCCGCGACATCGGAACCCGCGTACTCCCCAATGCCACCCTGAAAATTTATCTGACTGCCTCGGCCGAGGTGCGGGCGCGCCGTAGGTTTGAGGAACTGAAGGCCAAGGGAGACCCCTCCACCTACGAGCAGGTGCTCGCGGACGTGCGAAGCCGCGATGAGCGTGACACCACGCGTGAAACCGATCCCCTCCGGCCCGCGGAGGATGCGCAGGTGATCGACAGCTCGGACATGACGCGCGAGCAGGTGGTGGAAGACGTGCTGCGGCGCGTGGCGATCCGGCAGGGGAGTACCCTGCACGCCGAAGAGCACCTCACGCCCATGTACAGGGCGGCGCGGGGGGTAGCCGCTTTTCTGCTAACCTGTCTGTCGCCTGTAACCTATCACCATTTGGAACGTGCCCAGCTGGATGCTCCCTATATTCTCATTTCCAACCATAACTCGCTGATGGACCCTCTGCTTGTGGCTTGGAAGTGCTATCGGTACCAGATCCGCTTTTTAGGGAAAAAGGAGCTGGTGAAAAACCCTCTTTTACGCTGGTTGTTCCAAAAGCTGCTGATGATCGATGTGGACCGTCACAATATGGATATGGCGGCGTTGCGCGCCTGCCTGAAAACGCTGCGCGAAGGTCATCCGCTGGGCGTATTTCCGGAGGGCACCCGTCACAAGGAAGGCGTGATGGAGCACATGGAAAGCGGAATTGCCATGATTGCCCTGCGCAGCGGCGCAAGGCTTCTCCCCGCGTACATCGCAGGCCGGCCGGGGCTGTTCAGACGCACGCATGTCTATTATGGGGAGCCGTTTAGCGTCAAGGATATTGCCGCGCGCGGTATCAACCGGGAGGCGTGCCAGGAGGTTCTGGAGCGCATTCAGGAAGTTTATCTGGCACTCGAACAGGAAGATGCGGCCGTGAAGATGTAAATAAGTTGAAATTTTTCTATGGATATTGCGCAGCGGCAAACTGCATACCTGTTTTTCTTTTGCACCGCCAAAAGGAAAATGATGGCTGTAAGCCAATGGCTGCAAGACTTTTTGCACTGTGAGCGATTTCCTTCCCAAGCCGCCGGTACGAAAGAATTGTCAATTATTAATTCTTTATAAAAAGAAGGATAATTCACGCCGGACGGCGAATAGCCATCATGATATGCTTAGGAGGACGGTTTTATGCCGGTTTCGGTGGCACGCCACGCGGGCTTCTGTATGGGAGTCAAACGTGCGGTGGATGGGGCGGTCAAGGCTGCGCAGGAAGGAAAGCCCATCGTTTCCTTCGGCGAGCTGGCCCACAACCCGGAGGTCATCCGGCGGCTGAACGCCATGGGCATATCGGTCATCCACGAAGTGGAACAGGCGCGCGGCAAAGTGGTGCTTATCCGTAGCCATGGCGTGGCTCCGGAAATCACCGAAGCCCTTCGCCGCGTGGCGGACGAGGTGATTGATCTCACTTGTCCGTTTGTCGCCCGCCTGCATGATGTGGTGGCGCGTTACAGCTCCGGCGGTCTGCCGGTGATCCTGGTGGGACAGAGAGATCATCCCGAAGTGATCGGCACCATCGGATATGGGCGCGGAACGGTCTACACCGTTCACGACCCCGAAGAGGCGGCCGCGCTGCCGCAAATGGATCGCGCGCTGGCCGTCTCACAGACCACGTTTCCCCACGAGCGGTGGGAGGAAATCCTGCCTGTCCTTCACAGCCGGGTAACAAATCTCACCGTACAGGACACCATCTGCACCGCCACGGCCCTTCGGCAGAATGAAGCGCGCGAGCTGGCTGCGAAGGTGGACGCCATGCTTGTGGTGGGCGGCTTGGGCAGCGCCAATACCCGCAAGCTGTATGAAACATGCAAGCGCATTTGCGGGCGTACCCTTTTGGTAGAGCGTGCGGCGGATATACCGCCGGGCTTTGCGAATATCCATTTGGAATCCATTGGAATTACCGCCGGCGCGAGCACGCCGGATTGGTCACTTAAGGAGGTTGTCACACGCATGACTGACAAGGAACAATTGGACCGGCAGGTTTCCACCGAGGAGGCGGAAAAGGACAGCTTTATGGCTGATGTGGAAGCGACTCTGGTCAAGATCAGGCCCGGGCAAACCGTGAAGGGCACCGTGGTGCAGATCACCGACGACGAAGTCTGTGTCAACATCGGTTTCAAGAGCGACGGGCTGATCAAGCGCGAAGACCTGGTGACGGAGGATGTCAAACTGGGCGACGAAATCGAAGTGGAGGTCGTCAAGGTAAACGACGGCGAAGGCAACGTTTTGCTGTCGCAGCGCAACATCTTGAACCGCAAGGCCTTCGCGGAGCTTGTCCAAAAGTACGAAAACAACGAGTATGTCGAGGGTGTGGGCAAGGAAGTCGTCAAGGGCGGCCTGATCTGCACGGTCAACGGCATTCGTGCGTTCGTGCCTGCGTCGCAGCTCTCCAACCGCTACGTCGAGAAAATCGGCGACTTCGTGGGCCAGACCCTCAAGCTCAAAATCATTGAGATGGACGAGCAGAAGCGCCGTATTGTGGCCAGCCGCCGCGCCGTGGTGCGCGAGGAAGCGGCCGCGAAGAAGGCCGAAGCCTGGGCCCGCCTGAAGGAGGGCGAGGTCGTGCACGGCATCGTGCGCCGCCTGACCGACTTCGGCGCGTTTGTGGATCTGGGCGGCGTGGATGGCCTGATCCATGTAACCGACCTGAGTTGGGCTCACGTCAGGCATCCTTCCGAGATTGTTTCTCCCGATCAGGAAGTGGATGTCAAGATTCTCAGCCTGGACCCGGAGCGCGAGCGGATCCAGCTTGGCCTGAAGCAGCTTCAGCCCAAGCCCTGGGATATGGCTCCTGAAAAGTATCCGGCCGGCGCTGTGGTCACGGGCAAGGTGGTCCGCATCACCACGTTTGGTGCCTTTGTGGAGCTTGAGCCGGGCATTGACGGCCTGGTGCACATCAGCCAGTGCGCTCCTACCCGCATCAACAAGGTGGAGGATGCGGTCAACGTGGGCGATGTGGTCAATGTGAAGGTGCTGAGCATCGATCCCGAAGCCAAGCGCATCAGCCTGAGCATCCGTGCGCTGATGGAGCCCGAACCCGCCCCCGTGGAGGAAGCGCCCCAGCCCGCTTACGAGGATGACGGCGCAGAGGCTGTGCCCGTGGACATCGAGGCTGTGGGCAAGGCGCTGGAAGCCGAGGCCGCTCAGAACGAAACCAACGAGTAATAACCGGACACGTTTCCCCGCATGTTACGGCATGCGGGGATTTTCAATGCGCAAAGTAGTCGGCCTTTTTAGGAAAAAGATTGCAAATCGTTGCGGCCTGTGATATAATACGATAAACTGATGGTCAATCAGGTCTATCTAAGCTGTCCAAATCCGCCTGAGTGAAAAGAGGTCCTTGTGCGCTACGCGATGCTTTTGAAGCCGCATCCTAATGTTCGTTATCGCCAATCTCTGCAAAAGCTGGCATTGATCGAACTGGAATGCATCCTTGATGCTTGGCATGTAACCTGTGACCGGCCAAGGATGGCGTATCTGGCGAACGAGCCTTTTTTAGTGTTTGAAGCGCAGGAACTGAACGAGGCGGCATGGGCGGCGATTTCAAGACATTCGGCCATCTGTTTGGCTGCCCAGCTACGGGACGACGGCGCTTTACAACCCGTTTTACGCGCGTGCTCCGGCTGGCTGCCGGAGGATCTGCCCCATGTGCTCAAATACAAAGGCAAAACCAATGCGGACTTCACCTACCTGATGCTGCACTGCGCCAGGGCTGCGTCTGCTTTTGCACATGAGCCGGGACCTTTGCGCATACTGGACCCCATGTGTGGAAAGGGCACGACGCTGATGTGCGCTCTGTGTGAGAACTGTGATGCGGTCGGTGTAGATACCGATGCAAAGGCTATCCGGGAGGCGGAAAGCTATCTGGAGCGGTCGCTGAAGCTGCACCGGATCAAGCATCGGCGCGCGTCGGGTGCGCTGACGCTGCCGGATGGCAAAAGTGCCAGATGGAGTGAATACGCCCTTGCGCCGGACGCGCAAATCATGCGCACAAGCCCGCTTTCCATTCGGATGATCCATGGGGATGCGGGCGGACTGGATGCGTTGATTCGCCCACAAAGCTGCCATTTGGCGGTGTGCGACCTGCCCTATGGCGTACAGCACGCACCCCGGGAGAACGGCGCGATGTCCTCCTTGTCACGGCTTGTTGAGCGCGTCTTGCCGGGGTGCGTCCGAGCGCTCAAGCCCGGAGGCGCGGTGGCGTTTGCCTTTAATCTCAACACACTGCGCCGTGCAGAGGTCGCCACTCATATGGAGAGGGCAGGGCTGGAGGTCATGAGCCAGCCGCCGTATGATGATTTTTCCCACTGGGTGGAACAGGCGGTGGAACGTGATGTGGTGATTGCGCGCAAAGCGTGACCCCGGCAGCCTGCCGGAGTAGACCAGGTTTCCGTTAACTGTTTAAGGAGGGTTCATATTGCAGAACGCACAGCTGCAAGCGATGACGGTTGTTCAGCTGCGAAAGCTTGCAAAGGAAAATGGCGTGAAATTGAGCGCTGGAATTGATAAATCCGGAATCGTTGCGCGCCTGTCAGAGGCGCTATCCGACGAGCCGACTGTTCAGCCGTCTCCGCCGGAACAGGCCCAAGCGCTGCATGAGCCGGCTCCGGAGCCCGAACCTGCCCCGGAAGCGCCGAAAGAGGACGCAAGCCCTGCCCAGACGCAGGAAAAGCTGCAAGAAGCGCCTCTTTCGGCGGATGTAACCGCTGTGTCCCCCGGAAGTTCGGGCTTTCGTCCCTGGAACAACCCGCAGGAGCAGGGCGGTTTCCGTCCGGTTTACCGGCAGGCATGGCAAGCGCGCAGCACGTCGCGCGATACCGCGCAGACGCCAGCTTGGCAGCAGCGTGCTGCGGGTACGGTCAACCGCTTTGGCCCTCCTGCCCGCACATCCCCCGTGAGGCAGGCAGAACCCCAGGAGCCGCACCGGCAGACAGGGGAATATACCGCACGTCCGGTTTCCCAGGAAAACGTGCCCAAGCTGGATGGATACCGCCTGGGATATCGTGCGGCTCCGCAGCGTACATCCTATCAGAGCCGCGGAGAATATGCTGCGCGAGATCAGGGATACAATGGCTATCAGCAGCGTGGTGGATACCAGCAGAGCGGGTACCGGTCCTCTGGCAGCAGCTATGGATATCAGCAGCAGCGCGGCTATCAGCCACCTTCCTCGGAGGTCCACTACAACGACGCACTGTACCGCATGCCGCGCGACCCGCAATTTGCAGTCCAGGCTGAGGAAGGCCAGATTCCCGATCTGTTGAAAGTGCAGGAAAGCGAACCGGCCAGCGGCATTCTGGAGATTCTGCCGGATGGATATGGCTTTTTGCGCGGGCATACGCTATTGCCGGGCAAAAAGGATATCTACGTTTCCATGGCGCAGATTCGCCGCTTCGGACTGCGCACGGGTGATCTGGTCGAGGGCACGGCGCGCTCCCAGCGTGACAGCGATAAATTTGCCGCCTTGCTCACCGTGGACCGCCTCAACGGCCATGAGCCTGAAGAAAACCCGGACCGTTTATCCTTTGACCAGCTGGTGCCGGTCTATCCCAACCGGCGCATTGTGCTGGAAAGCGAGCAGGATCACGAGGATATGGCCATTCGGCTTGTGGACCTGATTGCTCCCATCGGATTTGGACAGCGCGCGATGATCGTTGCGCCGCCGGACAGCGGGCGGCTGCTGATGCTTCGGGACATCTGCCGCGCCATCAAGCGCAACGATGCCGACGCGGAAGTGCTGATGCTGGTGATTGACATTGCTCCGGAAGAAGTGACGGAAATCCGCGAATCGGTGGATGCGGAAGTATTCGCTTCCACCTTTGCTGATGCGCCCGATACGCAGACCCGCGTGAGTGAAACGATGCTGGAACGCGCCGAGCGGCTGGTGGAGGATGGACGGAATGTGGTGATTCTGCTGGACAGCCTTACCAAGCTGACGCGTGCCTATCAGGCGGCGTTGGCGCAGGGAGGGCGCCCAATGACCAACACTGTCACCCCTGCGGCACTGGTTCGCCCAAAGCGCTTTTTCGGCGCGGCACGCAATACCCGCGACGCCGGAAGCCTGACCGTGATCGCTACCATCGCGGTGGAAACCGGCTCGCGCGTGGATGATATCATCTTTGAGGAATTCAAGGGAACTGCGAATATGGAGCTGTTCCTGTGCCGTCATCAGGCGAGTGATCCTGTCTATCCCATGATTGACTTGCAGCTCAGCGGCACCAAAAAGGATGATATGCTGCTGAGCGACGAGCAGAAGGAAGGCCTGCGCGCGATTCGTAAGGTGCTGGCCTCCACCACCAATGGGGAAGCCGTGGTACAGTTGATTGATATGATGCAGAAAACCCACTGCAATGCAGACCTGCTCAATCGTCTGCAGGATTGGATTGCTCTGTGGGAAAAAAGCGGCTATCTCAAGCGCTGAACACGATCGGTTTTTCCGCGGCCCCGCCAGGCTGTTTTGGCGGGGCGTTCATTTTTACATTCCCAATGTGGGTGTATTCTTGACGCAATGCGGAGAAAATGCTATTGTATGAAGCTGGGTACAACTTTTTATCCCGAAGGTAACGAGGTGTAAGAATGACGGACAACCATTCCGGCACAAGGAGCCGCGTCCGGCGCAGCGAACGGGCGCAGCATTTCTATGCGGCGCGGACGTTTTCGGACGAAGAAATCAAAAACGAGGAGCAGCCTTCCAATGCACAGGCCTTGGATAAGAAAAGCGCCTCCGAGTCTTCTGTAACCGCGCCGGCGGGCGAAGCCTATTTGCCCAACGAGCCGCTTGCATCCCCGAAAGAAGCGCAGGAACGCTATACGCCCAATGACATTTCTGCACCGGCTGACGAGCCGGCCGCAGAAGGAAATGAGCCCCAGATTGATTTCTCTGCCTACTATCGCAGGGACGGCTCGGCGTCGGAGGGCGACGGATCGGAGCCTGCCTTTGCGCCGCCCATCAAGCTGGATTTTTCCGGTTATGACGATCATCCCTGGAATGAAGGGCCGCAACAGGAGCCGCAAAGCAACGTCTACCGTCCTCGCGAGGCCACCTGGGCCGATACCGCCCGGCGCGATGTTCTTGCGGCGGACGGCGTGGGCTATCAGGTGCAGGAAAGCGACGCGCCGGGCAGACGCAGACATCGCCGGAACATGCTGCGAAACACGTTGATTGCTCTGGTTGCGCTTGTGGTGCTGGCCGGTGGCGTCTGGGTGTTCCGTGAGCCCCTAACGGAATGGCTGGGTCAAAGCGGCATCGTATCCTCTGCCAGTGAAGAGCCGTTTACCGCGGTGGTCACTCCCCAGCCCGTGGAAGGATATGACGCGGCGCCTGCCGTGGAGATTGCGGACAGCACGCGCACAGCCATCAGCAAGTTAAGCGGAACGGTGCGGATGGACATATGCGCCGTTACGGATACCCATGTGCTTACCAGCAATCTGCGGCCGGATGGCACCTATGATTTTTATCTTTTTACCGCTTCCGAAGGACGGTTGTTATGCTATTTTGATGGTCTTCCGAAGAACGGAATGTTTCCTCAGGCATTCGGCGGCTTTTATGTGGAGCAGGAGCCCTATCTGGTAGCTGCCAATGGGTCTGCTCTGATTCGGCTGGATGATCTTGAGGTTACCTACGGACGGGAGCTGCGTCTGCATCCCATGTATAACGGTTGGTCCATCATTGAAGGGGTCGAGGACGGCAGCACCAATTACATCAGCGCCGCCGGTCAGATGCTCAGCACCCTGTGGTTTGCACGTTCATATCCCTTCACAGGACCGTATACCGCGGCCTATGTGGATACCGGAAGCACGGCCGACAGTGATCAGCGGTATCTGTTGTATGTGCTGGGTCAGGATGGCACTATGAGCCGCTGGTTGGCAACCCCCGGCATGGACGAGCTGGTAGCCTCGGCATGCGGGGTAGCCTATATGGCTTCCGGCGAAATATACCTTTTGCCGGACACGTCCGCGCCGATGGCCACCTCGCCGCAGGTGGACGCTTATCTGGATTGCGACGCGCTGGTGGTCAAGGACGCACAAACCGGCAAGTATGGCCTGTTTGTAGCGGGGGAACAGCATTACGATTTCATTTACGATAGCATACGCCCGGTCGAATGCGATATTGAATGGGCCGAAAAGGTCATCAGCGGCCCAGGCGGTACGTTCACCGTTCATGCGGTGACGGGAGCAACCTATCCTCAGCCGCTTTCGCATTCGTTTGTGCTGGAAAGAGACGGCCAGTCCGAATACGTGGCGCTTTCCACCCAGTCGTGCTATCCCATCCGGTTGGAAGGCGAGTTTTGAAAGGGAGGTATCCGTCGATGAAACGGTTTGCGGCGCTGCTGCTGGCGCTTGTGATGGCGCTGGGCACGGCATCGGCACAGGAGGCCGAAATGACCGCGCAGGGCGTAACGGTCGTGCGCAATCATGTGGAGGAAACGGTGGGCCACCAGCAGATTGTGGTGGATTATCCCACGTTCAGCTGCGAAGATCCCCAGCTGGAACTATACCTGACGGACCAGATCACGGCACCGATTCAGGCCCTGCAGCGCAGGGGGCAGATGGCGCAGGATGACGCCTATGCCGATGGCGGGCTGGATGAAATCCGCGGCGGCTATAATGTGTCACTGGATTTCCCGGGCCTTCTGTCCGTGGAAGCCACGGTGCGCAATCGTCCCGTCGATGCGCAGGAAGCTACGACGGAGTTTTTCTATCTGCTGGTAGACCTGGACAAGCAGCAAAGCGTGACGGTGAACGATCTGTTTGAAGAAGACGCCGGCACGGTGAACGCAGCCCTTCAAAGCGCCGTATATGCCCGTGTAAGCGCACAGGAAGGGCTTGCGCCAATCGCATCAAAGGCGGATGTGCCGATGCCCAAATCCTATTTTGTGGCGTCTGCCGCGTTTCGCCTGCTCTATGCCCCCGGTCAGCTTGCCGATGAGGCCGTCGTGGTGGACATTCCCTGGTCGGAGCTGGCGCTTACGCCCTCCTCGCTTATGACGGGAGAGGAAACCCAGCCTGCTGCAACCGCTACGCCGCAAGTGCAGCAGACGGCCACGCCGCTGGCCACCGTTACGCCGGCGCCTCCGGCTACGCTGGACCCCAACTTCTCCCTGGCGCCGGTGGTTACGCCCACGCCCATGCCGCTGGCGGGTAATGATGCCATTACCGTAGACGTGCTCACCCACGGCCTGTGGAAGCCTTTGGGGACCGATGGAGAGGTTTACTATCAGTTTACCGCGGACGGCAAGCTGCTTACCGTCACTGTGACTGACTACACCGTGACCGACGGTGTACTTGCCAGCGGCGTGCTTAACGGCACGCTTGACATCGGCAGCGACAGCGCCTTTACTCTGCACGGCGAAAACGGCGAGCTGAGCGGCTATGTGCTCAACCGTCAGGGCGAAAGTGTGGCTCCGGAGGAATTTGTGACGCCTACGCCCACGCCCATACCTACGCCCACGCCGAGTCCGACCCCGACCCCTACACCCACGCCAACACCAACGCCGACGCCCAGCCCCACGCCTACCCTGTCGCCCTATCAGCAGGCGGTTCAGCAGGCGCCTAACCTGGCGAATCTGAGCGACGCCGCATTTGAAAAGGCGCAGACGCTCCCGGTGTATTGCGCTCCGGGCGAAGAAACCTATCGCGTGGACGGCGCGCAGGTAGACACGGACGAAACCGTGCTCATCTACGGCGTGGAAAACGGATGGGTGCTGGTCGGCTACACCATTGGCAACGGTTCGCGCGGGCGGATCGGCTATATCAAGAATACCACGCTGGCTGATGCGGAAAACGTGGCGAAACTGGGCTTCTGCTCGGTGCCGCTTACCTTGGCCAGCGACTGCGAGGGCACGGACGATCCGCTCTACGGCAAGGAGCCGCTGACCTCGCTTCAGGCAGGCGACAAGGTGACGCTGCTGGCCTTCATGGGCGATGAATGGGCCTATGTGCAGATTGGCCTGGAGGGGCGCGTATGCCGCCTGTTCATTCCACGTTCTGCGCTGTCGCAAAACTGACCCATTTGCCAGAGAGGAATGACGCACGTGGACCGCAAGGATGAGATCATTCAGCTGCAGATGGACGTGATCAGCCAGATGACGCAGAGCAACCTGCGCCGCATTGCCGATGATCTGTGGAGTGCCGGAACGGCCAACCCTGCTTCCGCCATTCCACAGCCGGAAACAGCTGCTTCCAAACGTGAGGAGGAACAGCCGCCTCCCGCTGAAACGCTGGATGACCTGCGCCGGGAACTGGAAGGGTACATCGGCCTTGCAGCCGTCAAGCGCGAGGTGGAAAGCCTGATCAATCTGGTATCCGTGCAGAAACTGCGCAAGGAAAACGGCCTTCCCGTGAGCGATCTGTCGTTGCATATGGTGTTTTCGGGCAACCCGGGCACCGGCAAAACGATGATCGCCCGTCTAATGGCGCGCGTGTACCGTTGCCTGGGGATCTTGTCCAAAGGCCAACTGGTGGAAGTAGACCGCGGCGGGCTGGTGGCCGGTTATGTAGGGCAAACGGCCATTAAGACCGGTGAGGTTCTTCAAAAGGCAATGGGAGGTGTGCTCTTTATCGACGAGGCCTATACGCTCACCGACCGGGGTGGCAGCGATTACGGGCAGGAAGCCGTCGATACCTTGCTCAAGGCCATGGAGGATCATCGGGAGGACCTGGTGGTGATCGTGGCCGGCTACACTGAACCCATGGAGCGGTTCATCCATTCCAACCCCGGTCTGGAAAGCCGTTTTAACCGTTTTTTGCATTTCCCGGATTATACAGCACAAGAGCTGGCAGAGATCTTTGAATTGCGCTGCAAAAGAAGCGGGTACACATTGGCAAACGACGCAAGGCCCCTCCTTCTGCGCCTGCTGGAACAGGGATGCCGCGATCCCAGAGGTTTTGGCAATGCGCGCGGCGTACGAAATTTGTTTGAACGAGCGGTGAGCGCACAGGCCAACCGTCTGGCCCATGAGCCGCAGGTAACCCGCGAAACCCTCATGCTGCTAACGGTCGACGATCTCCGCGCAGGTGGGGGAGAAGCGCATGCTCCTTCCGAAAAAGCATAAATACAGCCTGTTTCGCGTGCGGGCTTTATCGCACGCGATTTTTACACGGGATTGGACAGGAAAGAAAGGATATCTCTGGAAATTGCTTGGACGCATGTGGCGGGGGTTGATCCGGCCTTGATGGACAGGAAGCTACCTGCAAAGCAATGAGGGAATTGAGACGGTGTGTATCGCAGAAGCGCTTTGGATCTTCACGGTGGCTGTGTTCCTTTTTCCGCTATGACGGGGCATATAGAAACAGAGGAGATTGTAGCGCTCCCAGTTCTCTGGCTCCAAGGGGAGCGAAATCACAGCAACTGCCGGAAAAACGGTTGGTGAACAAAAAGCCGTGCTCGGATCGTTTAAGGGCAATGCCTCCAACATACATGTAACAACCCCGCTTGGAAAATCCACGGGGAAATAGGTATCCTGCTTCGCATAAGTACCCGGAATGCGAAGGCGGGAGTAATAGTGCAGGGTAGCACATGAGTACAGCTTCAGCTGCGGACCGGCGATGCAGCGCCGGGGCACAACCGTCACATCGAGCTCAACAAGCCACCCGGGATACTGGCCTGCTTATAAGGTTTGGACGTGTTTCCCCCACAGCTGTTGCTGTCCAACCCTGCCTTCGCCCCCTGCAGGCTTTCCACGTCTGGGTTCCCTCGCTTTCGGATTTGGACTCATAGCTTCACAATGCCCAGGGCAGGATTTCGTCGGTGCAGGTCGGAAATAAGTTTGTAGTCCTCCTCGGCATGCTGGTTGGATGGCTGTGGGGCAGGTGGGACTGGCAGGCCGGGGATGGCCGGGACCCATCGCAGAGGCCATGCCAGAAGCAGATGTAGGATTGGATTTTGTTGCCCTTACGGCTTGACCTGCTTATGCCGTATTTCTTTGTGTGCGCCATCTGGAGAAGGGTA
>LHCFC04200__coassemble_936_pt1 | contig 16109 bp, 12 predicted proteins | sample LHCFC04200__metabat2_high_PE_024 | metagenome-assembled genome bin LHCFC04200 | reverse complement strand
CGCCACGTCGGCAATCAGCGTGATCTGCTTGCCGTTCCAGGCGGGGTCGATGGTCAGGGTAGAGGCGGCGCCAACCTGCGCGCCATCCACGTACCAGCCATAGCTAATCCAGCCGGGAACAGAGGCCGCGGTCCAGGGGTTGAGCGACGCGACCAGCGTATCGCCCACTTCAGGCGCAGTCTGGCCAGCATTGGCATTGGTGCGCTGATTGATGATGCTCACGCCCGCAACCGTGCCGTTGGCGCGCACGGGGTTGGTGGCGGCGCTGATGGCCTCACCCGCGTTGGGATAGGCGGTGATGGCCTTGACGCTGATGGTCTTGCCCACATCGGTATTCTTTACGGTGTAGGTGCCCGTGGTATCGGTATAAGTCTCGGTGCCGACGGTCCATACGTAGGACAACTGACCGCTGCCACGCAGGGGATCCAGCGCGTCGGGCGTGAGATCCACCGTGATGGTTTCACCGATCACAGGGTTGGTATTGTTGAGCGCCACGCCGGTGACGATCTTGTTGCTGATAATGGGGTTGCTCAACGGGCTGTCGATATAGTCCACGCCGCTTTCCGCGTTGAAGGTGCTCACGCCATAGATGCCCGCGCCGCGCACGCGCACCTTGATCCGGTGGCCGATAGCCGTCTCCGGCACGGTGATATAGGATCCGGTAGCAAACACGCTCTCCGCACCGGTGGTAGCGTTGACCATAATCCACTCATAGGTGGCGGTCGCATTACCGGGAGTAAGCACGGCATAGCATCCGTTGCCTGCGGTGAGGGTATAGTTGCTCAGCGCAACAGCAGTAATGTTGGCGCTCTGCACCAGACCATAGGCGGAAGCGGTGGCGCTGCCCGTGTAGGGCGCGATGCCCTCCACCCGCAGGCTGATCTTCTTGCCCAGGTCGTTGGCGGTGACCTTGTAGCTGGCGGTGGTAGCCACCACGTCGCCATCGGCCATCCACACGCAGTTGACGGACGCGCTGGAGGGGGTCACGACGGAGCTGAGCACCTCGCCCACCATGACGGGGCGGTTCTTGATGCTCAGATCGACGGAGAACACTTCCGTGCTGCTGCGCACCTCGCCGGAGGCCGAGCAGATGGCCACGCCGCTGAAGGAGTCAATGCCGTTGACCTTGAGCTGAATCAGCTTGCCGATATCGCTCTGCTGCACGGTATAGGTCGCCTCGGTGCTCACCTCAATGCCGCCCACGCGCCAGCTGTAGCTGACCGTGGCCGAGGAGGGCTTGAGCACGGCGGACAGGGTATCCCCCACGAAGGGCTGCGACCGGTTGAGCGATACCTCGGTCACCTGGCGGCTGGAAACCACCGGGTCGGTGGTGTACTGCCTGGAGCCGTAGTATACGCCGGTGCCCGTGACCGTCAGGGTGATGGGCTTGCCGATGTAGTCGTTGAGCACGCGCAAAGTGGCGCTGTTGCTCTGCTCCACGCCGTTCACCTTCCAGCTGTAGGTGACGGTCGCGTCCGACGGGGTGACGGACGCCTGAAGCACGTCGTCCACCACGGGCGACGGATAGTTGACGCTCACGGCCTCCACCATCTTGGAGGACGGGGCCGGAGCGGGCGTAACGGAGATATAGCGGCTCATCATATAGCCGCGCACGCCGCCGATGGAAATATAGTGCCACTCATCGCCATAGGACAGAATGGTCACAGCCGTACCCGGACGGTACAGCTGAATGCGCTTTCCGTTCGGCGTGGTACGCAGCCACACGCGCAGGCCGTTGTCGCTGACGACGGTGCCGGTGCCTACGCCGCCGCTCTCGCCGCCGGTTCCGTCTCCTGTGCCGGAGGTTCCGAAGTTGAGGAACTCGTTCATCATCCAGCCCACGGTTTCGCCCACGCGAATCTGCGACCATTCGGTGCCGCGCTGCTGCACGATGACCGTGGTACCCACGTCATATTTGGTAATCACGCGATATACCTTGCCGGGGCCTTCGCGCATACGTACCCCATAGCCGTTTTCGCTGGTGACCATCGCGTATTCCTCCGCAGAGGCAACCGTGGTCATCAGTCCCACCAGCGCCAGGGCGACCAGCAGGACGCATAAGAAGCGTTTCATCTTGCTATCCCTCCGTTACACAGTGTATGTAAGACGGCGCGCCATATGGATATGGCTTGCCCATACAGTGCTTCCTTCTGGCATTATACAGATTTTGATAACTTTTGTAAAGGGTTTTGCCTTGAAATCTTCAAATTTTTGATACAGATTCGTAAAGATTTGGTCTTTTTTATGTTCCCTCACCCGCTTTCTCCCATTCTTTCCCCAGGACCTCGCATTGGGCCGGTATTCCATTTCTACAACGAATCTCCCACCGGGATTCTTCCCAGTTTTGAGAAAAAAAACCGTCATCCCCTGCGGCCTCCTATTTCATTAGACGCGCGCGTATCCAAAAAGGTTTTCCCGATGGAAAAAAAGCCCGCAGCCGGCACACCAGCTGTAACAAATCGTAACATTTATAATAGGAAAGGAAAGCATACGTCCTCCCCCTCAGGTACGTTGACAATTATATTCAAAATCATATAATGGTATATAAACATTGGCATTTACAGCTCCCCGAAACTATGTTAAACTTTTAACGAAATCAGAAAGGAGCTGGGTCAGCATGACTGATGCACGCAAACCTGTGGACCGTGTGGAACGCCTGGAGGAAGAGCTTGCCCTGGTGCGGGCCGCACAGAAAAAGTATGCCGAGTTTACGCAGGAACAGGTCGACCGCATTTTCTTCGCCGCAGCCATGGCCGCGGGCAAGATGCGCCTGCCGCTGGCCAAGATGGCCGTCGAGGAGACGGGCATGGGCGTGGTGGAGGACAAGGTCATCAAAAACCACTTTGCTTCCGAATATATATACAATGCCTACCGCGACGTCAAGACCTGCGGCGTGATCGAGGAGGACAAGGCCTACGGCATCACCCGCCTGGCCGAGCCTCTGGGCGTGATCGCGGCCGTGATTCCCACCACCAACCCGACCTCCACCGCGATTTTCAAGACCCTCGCCTGCCTCAAGACCCGCAACGGCATCATCATCTCCCCCCACCCGCGCGCCAGGAAGTGCACGGTAGAGGCCGCGCGCATCGTGCTGGAGGCGGCGGTGGCGGCCGGCGCGCCGGAGCACATCATCTCCTGGATCGACGTGCCCAGCCTGGAGATGACCAACCTCATCATGTGCGAGTGCGACTGCACCTTGGCCACGGGCGGCCCGGGCATGGTGCGCTCGGCCTACTCCAGCGGCAAGCCGGCGCTGGGCGTGGGCGCGGGCAACGTGCCCGCCGTCATCGACGAGAGCGCGGACATTCTGCTCGCGGTCAACTCCATCATCCATTCCAAGACCTTTGACAACGGCATGATCTGCGCCTCCGAGCAGAGCGTCATCGTGCCGGAAAGCATCTATGACAAGGTGCGCGCCGAGTTCGCGGCCCGCGGCTGCTATTTCCTTGAGGGCGAGGAGCTGGACAAGGTGCGCAAGACCATCATCATCAACGGCTCCCTCAATGCCAAGATCGTCGGCCAGCCCGCGCAGAAGATCGCCAGGCTCGCCGGTCTGGACATCGACGAGCACTACAAGGTGCTCATCGGCGAGGTCGAGAGCGTCGATCTCAGCGAGGAATTCGCCCACGAAAAGCTCTCTCCCGTGCTGGCCATGTACCGTGCAAAGGACTTTGACGACGCCATGGCCAAGGCCGAGCGCCTCATCGAGGACGGCGGCCACGGCCATACCGCCAGCGTCTACCTCAACCCCAACACCCAGCGCGAAAAGCTCATGCGCTTCGCCGAGAAGATGGAAACCTGCCGCATCGTGGTCAACACCCCCTCCTCCCAGGGCGGCATCGGCGATCTGTACAATTTCAAGCTGGCCCCCTCCCTCACGCTGGGCTGCGGCTCCTGGGGCGGCAACTCCATCAGCGAAAATGTTGGCGTGAAACACCTGCTCAACATCAAGACCGTCGCCGAGAGGAGAGAGAACATGCTGTGGTTCCGCGCGCCTGAAAAGGTGTACATCAAGAAGGGCTGCCTGCCCGTGGCCCTGCGCGAGCTGAAAGAGGTGCTGGGCAAGAAGAAGGTCTTTATCGTCACCGACAGCTTCCTCTATCATAACGGCTACACCAAGGCCGTGACCGACCGCCTGGACGAGATGGGCATCACCCACACCACCTTCTTTGACGTGGCGCCCGACCCCAGCCTGGCCTCCGCCAAGGAGGGCGCGGCCGCCATGACCGCCTTCCAGCCCGACTGCATCATCGCCATCGGCGGCGGCAGCGCCATGGACGCGGCCAAGATCATGTGGGTGCTCTACGAGCATCCGGACGCGGACTTCCTGGACATGGCCATGCGCTTCTGCGACATCCGCAAGCGCACCTACACCTTCCCCCGCATGGGCGAAAAGGCGTACTTCATCGCCATCCCCACCACCGCCGGCACCGGCAGCGAGGTCACGCCCTTCGCGGTCATCACCGATCAGTACACCGGCGTCAAGTACCCGCTGGCCGACTATGAGCTCATGCCCAAGATGGCCATCGTGGACGCGGACATGATGATGAACGCGCCCAGGGGGCTGACCAGCGCCAGCGGCATCGACGCCGTGACGCACGACCTGGAGGCCATCGCCAGCATGATGGCCACCGACTACACCGACGGCCTGGCCCTGCAGAGCCTGAAGATGATTTTCGAGTATCTGCCCCGCGCCTACACGGACGGCCCCAACGACGCCGAGGCCCGCGAGAAGATGGCCAACGCCGCCACCATGGCCGGCATGGCGTTTGCCAACGCCTTCCTGGGCGTGTGCCACTCCATGGCGCACAAGCTGGGCGCGTTCCACCACCTGCCCCACGGCGTGGCCAACGCGCTCATGATCGACGAGGTCATCCGCTTCAACGCCGCCGAGGTTCCCACCAAGATGGGCACCTTCCCGCAGTACGACCATCCGCACACGCTGTCGCGCTACGCGATGGTCGCCGACGCGCTGGGCCTGGGCGGCAAGGATGACGGCGAGAAGCTGGAAAACCTCATCCGCGCCATTGATGATTTGAAGGAAAAAATCGGCATCAAGCCCACCATCCGCGACTACGGCATTGATGAAAACGACTTCCTGACCCGTTTGGATGAGATGGTGGAGCAGGCGTTCGACGACCAGTGCACCGGCGCCAACCCGCGCTATCCGCTGATGAAGGAAATCAAGCAGATGTACCTCAGCGCCTATTACGGCGCCGGAGCAAACAAGTAAGGAGGGCGGCTATCATGAAACTGGACAAGGTGCTTGCGGTCCGTACCAACAAGACCGTTTACCGCGACGGCCATCTGGCCATCAAGGTGTTTGACAGCGACTACAGCAAGGCCGACGTCCTCAACGAGGCGCTCAACCAGGCCCGCGTGGAGGAAACCGCCCTCAACATCCCCCGCCTGCACGAGGTGTGCACGGTGGGGGGCAAGTGGGCCATCGTCAGCGATTTCATCCCCGGCAAAACCCTCGCCCGGCTCATGGAGGAAAACCCCGACCGGCGTGACGAATATATGGATCTGTTCGTGGATCTGCAGCTGAAAATGCACGCGCAGACCTGCCCGCTGCTGGGCAAGCTCAAGGACAAGATGAACCGCAAGATCGACGAAACCGGTCTGGACGCCACCACCCGCTACGAGCTGCACGCGCGATTGCAGGGCATGCCCAACCACAAGAAGCTCTGCCACGGCGACTTCGATCCCAAAAACATCATCCTGCGCGACGACGGCGAGGCCTTCATCCTGGACTGGTCCCACGCCACGCAGGGCAACGCCAGCGCCGACGCGGCCCGCACGTACCTGCTGTTCTGGCTCGCGGGCGACATCGACGGGGCGGAAAGCTACCTCCACCTGTTCTGCAAAAAGAGCGATACCGCCCGGCAGTATGTGCAGAAGTGGATTCCCATCGTGGCCGCCAGCCAGAGCGTGAAGGGCCGCGCGGAGGAGCGCGAGTTCCTGCTGCACTGGGTCAACGTGGTGGACTACGAATAAGCGATTCGCGTCCCGGCTGTGGGGCGTGAGGATACAGCGATCAAAACCCAGCAAAGGAGCAAACCTGTTATGAAGATCACCATCTGTATCGGTTCCAGCTGCCACCTCAAGGGCTCGCGCCAGATCGTGGAGGAGCTTCAGCGTCTGGTGGCGGAAGGCGGCCTCAAGGACAAGATTGAGCTGGCCGGCAAGTTCTGCATGGGCAACTGCCAGAACGGCGTGTGCGTCACCGTGGACGACGAGCCCTTCTCCCTGAGGCCCGAGGACACCAAAGCCTTCTTTGAAAACGAGGTCCTCCCCCGGCTCAAATAACCGTGAGATCCATACGGGGCTGACGCGCTTTTTCACGCCAGCCCCCTTGGCCTGTTCTGATCCCTTTGCATTGGAGGAAGCTGCCCATGCTTGAAGTGCTCAACCTCAACGAAAACAACTGCGCGGACTGCTACAAGTGCATCCGCACCTGCTCGGTCAAGGCGATCACCTATGCCAACAACACCGCCGAGATCGTGCACGACGAGTGCATCCTGTGCGGCAACTGCTTCGTGGCCTGCCCGCAGAAGGCCAAGCAGGTCCGTTGCGACGTGCCGCGCGTCAAGGAGGCCATTGCCGCGGGCAGGCATGTGGTGTGCAGCCTGGCCCCGTCCTTCATCGCGGATTTCCGTATCCGCTCCCTGGACGTGATGACGGACGCCCTCAAGCGCCTGGGCTTTGCCGAGGTGCAGGAAACCGCCGTGGGCGCGCAGCTGGTCAGCGACGAGTACGCGCGCATCATGCGCGAGGGCAAGCAGCGCGTGCTCATCTCCAGCTGCTGCCCCTCCATCAACATGCTCATCCAGAAGTACTACCCCACGATGCTTCCTCATCTGGCCAAGGTGCTCACCCCCATGCAGGCGCACTGCAAGGCCATCAAGGAGCAGAACCCGGAGGCGTTTACGGTGTTCATCGGCCCCTGCATCGCCAAGAAGGCCGAGGCCGACGACAGCCCCTACACGGATGTGGCGCTGACCTATGACGAGCTGCGCGACTGGCTGGCCGCCGAGCACATCGAGCTGCCCACCGACCACGTGGCGCCCGGCGACGGCAAGCGCGCGCGCTTTTATCCCGCCACCGGCGGCGTGCTCAAGGCCACCGACAAGGTGGAGGGATACCGCCGCATCGCCATCGACGGCGTGGACAACTGTCGCGCCGTGTTTGACGAGCTGGAAAACAGCCAGTTCGGCAACGTCTTTATCGAGATGAGCGCCTGCGAGGGCAGCTGCGTCAACGGCCCCTGCATCCGCGAGCACACCGAGCGCCGCCTCAAGGGCGCGCTGCGCGTGGACACCTTTGCGGGCGGCCAGCGCTTTGACGTGGCCGCCCCCGATACCATCAGCCACAACTATCCCTTCCTGGGGGGCAAGAAGGTCAAGTTTGGCTCCGAGGCCATCAACGACATGCTCTACAAGATGGGCAAGACCAGCCCCGAAAAGGAGCTCAACTGCGGCAGCTGCGGCTACCCCACCTGCCGCGACAAGGCCATCGCCATTCTGGAGGGCAAGGCCAAGATCGAGATGTGCCTGCCCTTCCTCAAGGAGAAGGCCGAGAGCTTTTCCGACAGCATCATCAACAACACGCCCAACGCCATCATCGTCATGGACGAGGACCTGGTGGTGCAGCAGATCAACCGCGCGGCGGTGCGCATGTTCAAGCTCAAGGACGCAAACGACATCCTGCATGAGCACATCGTCCGCATCCTGAACCCCGGAGATTACCAGAACATCATCACCTCGGCCCTGCACACCACCACCCGCATGCACTACCTGGCCGATTACGAGCTCTATGTGGACGAAACCATCCTCTACGACCGGCAGTACCACATCGTGATCTCCCTCATGCGCGACGTGACCGAGCAGGAAACCCTGCGCGGCCAGGACGCGGAGCTGCGCAGGCAGACGGTGGAAATCACCGACAAGGTGATCGAAAAGCAGATGCGCGTGGTGCAGGAAATCGCCTCGCTGCTGGGCGAGACCACCGCCGAAACCAAGATCGCCCTCACCAAGCTAAAGGATGCGATGGCCCATGAATGACCTGTGGATTGAAACCGGCTCCATCAGCATGAACAAGCACGGCGAAACCCTCTGCGGCGACAAGGTGGAGCTGGCCGGCGGCGGGGACGAGGATTTGACGCTGGTGCTGGCCGACGGCCTGGGCAGCGGGGTCAAGGCCAACATCCTCTCCACCCTCACCAGCAAGATTCTCTGCACCATGATCTCCGGCGGCATCCCGCTGGAGGAGTGCGTCTCCACCATCGCAAGCACCCTGCCGGTGTGCAGCGTGCGCAAGGTGGCCTATTCCACCTTTACCATCATCCGCATTCTGGACAACAAAACCGCGCACATCATCCAGTTTGACAACCCCGCCACCATCGTGCTGCGCAAGGGCGAGCTCTTCGACTATCCCAGGGTCACGCGCGTGATTTCCGGCAAGACCATCTGGGAGAGCACCTTCCCCATCGAGCTGGACGAAGTGTTCATCGCCATGAGCGACGGCGCGGAATACGCGGGCGTGGGCGACCTGATGAACTTCGGCTGGACGCGCGACTCCATCGCCGACTACGCCATCGCCAACTATCTGCCCGAAAACAGCGCCAAGTTCACCGCCGGGCTGATTATCGACGAATGCGACCGCCTCTACGGCGGCTCGCCGGGCGATGATACCACCGTGGCCGTGGTGCGCGTGCGCAGCCGCCATCCGGTGAACCTCGTGGTCGGCCCGCCCGAGCACAAGGAGGACGACGTGCGCATGATGAACCTCTTCTTTTCCAAAGAGGGCACCAAGATCGTCTGCGGCGGCACCACCAGCAACGTCGTCTCCCGCTACCTGGGCCAGCCCATCATCGCCTCGCTGGACTACCACGACCCCGACGTGCCGCCCATCAGCCGCATCAAGGGCGTCGATCTGACCACCGAGGGCGTGATTACCCTCTCCAAGGTGCTCACCTACGCCGAGGACTTTCTGGATCAGGCGAAGCTGGCCTCCGTCTGGGCCACCCAGAAGGACGGCGCGAGCCTGATCGCCCGCGAGCTGTTTGAAAACGCGACCGACGTCAATTTCTTCGTGGGCCGCGCCATCAACCCCGCGCACCAGAACCCCAACCTGCCCATCACCTTCGGCATCAAGCAGCAGCTGATTACCAGCCTGGCCGACTGCCTCAGGAAAATGGGCAAGCACGTTCGCCTTTCCTATTTCTAGAATCGGATGGAGGAATCATCGTCTATGCTGCTGTTTGACACCTACGTTCAAAAGCTCAAGTGCAAGGTGCTCAAGGAGGTCGCGCGCCACGACTACGCCGGGACGCTCCAGGACTGCTACCTGGACATCCCCAAGGCCATCTCCCCCGGCCCCAGGAGCACCATGCGCTGCTGCATCTACAAGGAGCGCGCCATCGTGGCCGAGCGCGTGAAGATCGCCATGGGCGGCGACAGGAAAAACCCCAACGTGATCGAGGTCATCGGCATCGCCTGCGACGAGTGCCCCGTCAGCGGCTACCGCGTGGGGCCCGACTGCCGCGGCTGCATCGCGCACCGCTGCTCCAGCGCCTGCCCGCGCGGCGCAATCTCCTTTGACGACAACCACCACGCGCACATCGACCCCGACAAGTGCGTCAACTGCGGCAAGTGCGCCTCCGTCTGCCCCTACAGCGCCATCCAGAACCATGTGCGCCCCTGCGAGCGCGCCTGCAAGGTCAAGGCCATCCAGCAGGGCGAAAACCATGTGGCGCATATCGACGACAGCAAGTGCATCGCCTGCGGCGCGTGCGTCTATCAGTGCCCCTTCGGCGCCATCCAGGACAAGAGCTTTCTGCTGGACGCCATCCACATCATCCGCGACAGCGAAAACAACCAGAAATACAAGGTCTACGCCGTCGTGGCCCCCTCCATCTCCAGCCAGTTCGTGTATGCCAGGCTGGGGCAGGTAATCATGGGCCTCAAGCAGCTGGGATTCTTCAGCGTCGTGGAGGCGGCGCTGGGCGCGGACATGGTCTCCTACCGCGAGGCCAAGGAGCTGGCAGAGAAGGGCTTCCTCACCTCCAGCTGCTGCCCCGCCTTCGTCAGCTACATTGAAAAGAGCTTCCCCACGCTCAGGCCCTTCGTCAGCCACAACCTCTCCCCCATGGCCGAGGTGGCGCGCTTCATCAAGGGCACCGACCCGGACGCCAAAATCATCTTCATCGGCCCCTGCACGGCCAAGAAGCAGGAGTTCCAGCGCGAGGAGGTACGCCCGTGGATCGACTGTGTGCTTACCTTTGAGGAGCTGCAGGCGTGGTTTGACAGCAAGGATCTCGACCTGCCAGCCCTCGACGAGGACGTGCTGGACAATGCCAGCTACTTTGGCCGCATCTTCGCGCGCAGCGGTGGCCTGACCGACGCGGTGAAGCAGGCCCTCAAGGAGCAGGGCAGCGATTTCATCGTCAACCCCATCCCCTGCGACGGCATCGAGGCCTGCCGCGTGGCCCTGCTCAAGAAGCAGAAGAACCTTCTCAAGGAGAACTTCATCGAGGGCATGGCCTGCGTGGGCGGCTGCATCGGCGGCGCGGGGTGCCTCACCCACGGCCCCAAGGACAAGGGCGAGGTGGACAAGTACGGCCACGAGGCCTACGAAAAGACCATCACCGCCGCGCTGGCCCAGTGCGCCTACGATACGGAGAAATAAGCCCGGCGGGCGCGGCGTTTGCGCCCCTGGGCGCAGGCGTTTGCGGCTTTTGGCGGCAAGCCCGCCGCCGGACTTTTTCGACACGTTGAAGAATCCGCGCTTTCCCATGAAGGAGGGAAAGCGCGGTTTCTTTTGCTTCTATGGGTTTTTCGGGCTTATTGCGCTTCCTCCGGCGCGGCGGGCAGGGTGACGGTCACCGTCTGCGCCGCCTCGTCCACCTGGGCGGCGATGCCCGTCAGGCTTTCGATGGTGGCGGCGGGCAGGTAGAGCACGTCGCCCACGCTGCGGATATCGCGCACGGGCACGATCTGCGCCTCGTTGTTTTTGTACACCTCAAGGCCCACCGGCGCGCCGGACTGGTCGTGCGTAAAGGCGATTCGGATGATATCGTCGTTCATGGCAAAGGCGTACTCGTCCGCCTCCACCGACTCGGAGGCGATCACGTTGATTCCCGCCGCATGGAGAATCTCCAGCAGCGGCAGGTAGACCTCCTCCCCCATCCGGTACGGGAGGAGCGGCGCTTCCGTCTCGTCCTCCGCCGCGATGGTCAGCGCCTCCGCCGCGCCGTCCAGGCGGATGCCATAGCCCGTCATGGCCTCAAACGAGGGAGCGGGCGTGGCGCTGGGCGCAGCGGTTGGGGTAGGCGTAGCGGTGGGCGCGGCAGGCGTGGTGCTGGGCGTGGGGGTAGACGCCGGCTCGCCGGGCGTGGCGGGGGGCTGCGGCGTATCGGTTGCCGCGGCGGGCGCGGCGGATGCGGGCGTTTCGGTGAGGGCCACGCTCAGACCGGAGGTGGCGGAGGGGGCGGGCGTGACCGCCGTCGGAGACATGCGCACCTGGTTGCTCTCGTAGAGCACGGTCAGCGTAATGCGCCCGGCCATTCCGTCGGCGCTGAGGCCGTGCTGGTACTGGAACTGCTCCACGGCGCGGCGGGTCTGGTTGCCGTACACGCCGTCGATGTCGCCCTCGTAATAGCCGTACCGGGCCAGCTCCTCCTGAAGCCGGCGCACCTCGTCGCCCCTGTCGCCCACCTGCAGCGTGCCGTATTCGGGGTTGGGGGTGATGTCGATGGTAGGCACGGGGGTGGGCCTGGGCGTGGCGGTCGCGGTGGGGGTCGCGGCGGGCGCCGCCTGCACGTAGGGCGTGGGCGTGGGCTCGTCATAGGCGGGCATCGCGCCGGGGTCCGGCGCATTCTGCACCGAGGCGGCCACGACCATCGACATATACACCAGAATCGTTTTCAGCAGATCCATTGCAGGTTCCTCCTTGGTCGGCCCGGTCAGGCGGGCGCATCAAAGCGGGTGCGGCGCGCCATGGTGAACACCACGCCCTTGAGCAGGCGGACGTCCTCGGCCAGGTTGGTCATCACGGCGTTGAGCTCGGCGGCGGTAAAAGCGCCGTCTCTGGCGGCCAGCACCGTGAGGCCCTCCAGCGTGCCCAGCATGCCCGCGTCGGCACAGCACCCCGCCGGGGCGGCGTTCAAAATCACAAAATCGAACCGGCTTTTCGCGCTCTTGAGGAAGGAGCGGAATGCCGCGGTGGCGGCTATATCCGCCACCGCGCCTTCGGGGGGCAGTCCCTCGATGAAGGCCAGGCCCCGCTCCGCGGTTTTGACGATCACATCCAGCAGCGACACCCCTCCGGCCAGATATTCCGAAAGGCAGGCCTGCGGCCTGACCCCCAGCAGCCCGGAAAGGCGCGCGTGGCCTGCGTCCATATCGACGGCCAGCACGCTGAAGCCCTGCCGCGCCAGCTCGCCGCACAAAAGCGCCGTGAGCACCGCCTGGTCGCCCTCCCGGTCCATCCCGGCGATCACCGCGACGCTCTGGCCGCTGGCGCACAGGCCGTTGCGCAGCTTGAGCGCGATCTCGCGCACGTTTTCCCTGATGAAACGATCCACCCGGTCCAAAAGCATGCCGCCGCGCTGTTTTTTCCCATCAGCCATCAGCCTGCGGACCTCCCGGCGGCAGTCCGCCAGCGCGCCCATGCGCGGCGCGGCGAGGCAGCGGGCCTCCGGGTCGTTCACGTGCAGGGGACGGCGGTCCGAGCCCAGCAGGCATCCGGCCAGCGAGCCCACGGCAAAGGCGGCCAGCAGCGTCCAGACCACCTTCATGGGGCGATTGGGCCCGCAGGGGGCGGCGGGCGCCGCAGCCGGGGCGATCTCGTGCGCCTCCACGGCCCCCAGCTCGTCCTCAACGCGGGCGACCAGCTCGCGCCCGATGGCGTTCGCCAGCCCGGCCGTATACGCCGGGTCCGGCCCGATGGCCACGACCTCCATGAGGTGGGTGCCGTCGATGCCGCGCACCCCCGCGCGGGTGTGACCGTCGCTGGCGGCAGCGGCGAGCACCGCCTGACGGAAACGGTCGGTTGAGGTCAGCGCATGGCAGTCGCGCGCGAGCATGCGCGCCGCTTCCAGCGGGGCCTTCTGGGAGGCGGCCGCGTCCGGCGCGGCATAGAGCGTATAGACCGCCTGGTAGCGGTCGGCCTCGTACGCCCAGGTATAGGCCGCCATCAGGCAGCCCGACGCAAGGCACAACAGCAGCGTCCACGGCAGGAAATGCCGCCATTTCAGCAGGGCTTTGCGCATGGCCTCCACCCCTTTTACGTCCAAAATTCCACCTTTCTTAGGATAGCACACCGCCGCCGCCTTGGCAAGCAAAAGCATTGACAAAGCGGCAAAACGCGCTAAGATGAAGGGGCATTTTTCTGCCGAGGGAGGCCGTGCGCATGATGCTGGGAGAACCCGCCTTTTCCGTTCAGCCGGATCGCCAGGCTGTGCGGGACGACAGCCTGTTTCTTTGTTTTGAGGAGGGACGCGTGCTCCTGAGGGATACGGGCGGCGGCACGCCCGCCCTTCCGACCTGGGCGCAGGTGCGGCCCCTGCCGGATGGCATGGAGCCCTTTGAGCTGGCGCACACGGACCGCTTCGCCCTCTTCTGCCCGCATCCGCTTCATGGCGGGCAGGTGCCGGAGCGCGCGGGACTTCGGTATTATCCGCTGCATATCTTCCGCAGCCTGCCCTACGCCGAGGCGGGGCTGCTGGTGTCCTGCTGGCATCTGTGGGCCTGGTACGGGCGCAACCGCTTCTGCGGGCGCTGCGCCCATCCGCTCGTGCCCGACGCCGCGGAGCGCGCCCTGCGCTGCGAGGGCTGCGGGCTGGTGGTGTACCCGGCCATCGCCCCGGCGGTGATCGTAGCCATCACCCGCGGGGACAGCATTCTGCTGGCGCGCAGCGTGCGCAGCACCTTCCGCCATTACTCGCTGATCTCCGGCTATGTGGAGGTGGGCGAAACGCTGGAGCACGCCGTGCGCCGCGAGGTGATGGAGGAGGTGGGCCTGCGCCTGGGCGCGCTGCGCTACCTGGGCGATCAGCCCTGGGGCGTGAGCGGCTCGCAGATGTTCGCCTTTCAGGCCGAGGCGCTGAATGACGGCATCCGCCTGCAGGAGAGCGAGCTTAGCGAGGCCCGCTGGTTCCGGCGGAGCGAGCTGGAGCCGCAGGGGCGCACGGTGAGCATCGCCCTGGAGCTGATCGAGCGGTTCCGCACGGGCACGCTGTGACGGGCGCGGCGGGCGTTGACATTTCAGGCGCGACATGCTATTGTTTTGCCGTTCCCGAGAATGCTGGAAACGAAAGGCAGGCGTCGCCATGACGGGCGTGCTGGACTACGGAATCGGCAATATCGGTTCCATCCTGAACATGATCAAAAAGGTGGGCGCGCAGGGCGCCGCCGTGCGGACCGCGGAGGAGCTGAGCCGCTGCGACCGGCTGATTCTGCCGGGCGTGGGGCGCTTTGACGCGGGCATGGCGCTTTTGTGCCAGAGCGGCATGCGCCGGGCGCTGGACCGCGCGGTGGCGCAGGGCGTGCCGCTGCTGGGCATTTGCCTGGGCATGCAGATGCTGGGCCGCCGGAGCGAGGAGGGGCCGGGCGAGGGGCTGGGGTATCTGCCCTTCGACCTCAAACGCTTCCGGCTGCAGAACCAGCCGGAATTGAAGGTGCCTCACATGGGCTGGGACTATGTGACGGTGGAGCGGCCGCAGGACCCGCTGGTGGCGGGGCTGGAGGCGGAGCCCCGGTTTTACTTCGTGCACAGCTACCGCGCCGTCTGCGACGACCCCGCGGACGTGCTGATGACCTGCGACTACGGCTACCCCTTTCCCGCCGCCGTGGGCCGGGGAAACGTCTGGGGCACGCAGTTTCACCCTGAGAAAAGCCACCGCTTCGGCATGTGCCTGATTCGCAACTTCGTAAAGGAGGCTTAGGATGTATCACCGTCCCAGGCTGATTCCCTGTCTGCTCCTCTCCGACGGCGGGCTGGTCAAGACCGTCCGTTTCAAGGACCCCAACTATCTGGGCGACCCGATCAACGCCGTGAAGATCTTCAGCGAAAAATGCGTGGACGAGCTGTGCGTGCAGGACATCCAGGCCAGCCGCGAGGGGCGTGGGCCGGACTTTGCCCTGCTGGAGGACCTCGCCTCCGAGGCGTTCATGCCCCTGTCCTACGGGGGCGGCGTGACCACGGTGGATCAGGCGGCCCGGCTGTTTCATATCGGATTTGAAAAGGTGATTCTCAACACCGCCCTCGTCGACCGGCCGGAGCTGGTGCGCGAGCTGGCGGACCGCTTCGGATCGCAGAGCGTGGTCGCCTCCATCGACGTGAGGCTCGACCGCCTCCGCCGCTACCGCTGCGTGGTGGCCGGCGGCACCCGTCCCACGGGCGAAACGCCGCTGGCGCTGGCCCAGCGCGCGCAGGCGCTGGGCGCGGGCGAGGTGCTGCTCAACTCCGTGGACCGCGACGGCATGATGCAGGGCTATGACCTCAAGCTGGTCCGGTCCGTCGCCGACGGGCTGACCGTGCCGCTCATCGCCTGCGGGGGCGCGCGGGACGCGGCCGACCTGGGGCGCGTGCTTCACGAGGGACACGCCCACGCGGCGGCGGCGGGAAGCCTGTTTGTGTACTTCGGGCCGCTGAAAGCGGTGCTCATCAACGTGCCCTCCGAGGAGGAGCTGTGCCGGCTGGGGGTCTACCAGCCGCGATAGGGCGGCCGGCGTTTTTTCGGCGCGCGGCTGTGCGCCCGCCCATGCGGTTTCCGACCGCATGGGCGCTTTTGCTTGCGAAAGATCGTCCGCATGATTTACAAGCCTTGTTCCTCCGCCCTAGTGTAACGATCCATTCCGCAGATATTGCGGCGGTTTATGGCATTGGTGCGCTGATCCTGATTTTGGCGGTGCTTCTGGCAGCGGTCACAGTGGTTCGGTTGAAACCAAGAATGATTCTTTCTGAAATGGAGTAAGGAGTGGTTACAGTGAAAAATATAAAAAAACTAATGAAACTATTTTGTTTGGCATTTTCTCTTGTGTTGGTCTTATCCGCCTGTGGAAACTCCTCGTATAATGACCGCAGTTTGATCCTTTCTGACGAGG
>LHCFC04200__coassemble_893_pt1 | contig 16588 bp, 15 predicted proteins | sample LHCFC04200__metabat2_high_PE_024 | metagenome-assembled genome bin LHCFC04200 | reverse complement strand
ACGCGCCACGCACCGTCCTTGTGAAGCTTGCTTTCGGCCAGCATCAGCGCCAAAGACAACTCCTGCCGGTCGGGGGTCGCGAAGATGTTTTGCAGGTAGCAGAAACTGCTGCGTCCGCTTTCAATGACCAGCCGGAAGAAAGCGTTCAGGTCGTCGGTCTGCAGGGCCGATACCTCATCCGCCACGCGGCGGTTTTCGGCAAAGTAATGGGCGGCGCGCAGAATCGCCCGGTCAGCGTTTACATTCTTGAGGCGCTCGCGCAACTGGGGCACCATCTGCATGAACTGCTCCGGCTGCACGCGGCGCAGGTAGGTTTCGCCGAAGCAGGCGGCCACGGCGCGCATCTCCTGGGGAATGGCAGCGTAGAAATCCGTCAGATTGTCGTGGCTGCCGCCGGAGTTGACCACCACCAGCGCATAGCCCTTGGCGGCAAAATCGTAGCTGATTTCACGCACCTCGGGATCGTCATTCTGGAAATCAATGTAGACAAGGCCGCCCGCACTGGAGGCCATCTGGTCCATCAGACCGCTGGGCTTTCCGAAATACATGTTTTCAGCATACTGGGAGATCTGCGCGCGGCGCTTGAAGTCCAGCTTTCCCTCGTTGTAGATCTCGTCAAAGATGGCGCACAGGAGCACCTCCACTGCCGCCGAGCTGCTCAGGCCGCTGCCGCTGCGCACGGTGGAGGTAATCACCGCGTCGAAGCCGCCTACGCGCAGTCCCGCTTTCTGCAGGCCGTCGGCCACGCCGCGCACCAGCGCCGCCGTGGTGCCCTTTTCCGCCTCGTGCACGCTCAAATCATCCAGCGAAAGCGTCAGGGGGGCGTATCCCTCGCTGTGGATGTTCACGACGCCGTCGGCACGCGGGCTGACGGCGGCCAGCGTGTCCAGGTTGACGGCAGCGGCCAGTACCTTGCCCCGGTTATGGTCGGTGTGATTGCCGCCGATTTCGGTGCGCCCCGGCGCGCTGACCATGGCGATGGGGCCTTCATAGCCGACAAGCTCTTCATGCCGCTTGAGCAGGCGCGAATACCGCGTGCTCTGGGCCACGAGCATCCCGTCTCGCTGGCCGTAAAGGTAGGTCAAACGTTTCATGACCTCGGGTGTTTTGAGTTCACTGATCATTTGCGCGTACCTGTTCATAAGCCATCCATCCTTCTTTGGTGATGTAAAGGCGCGTGCCTGTATCGGGACGCTGCGTCACACGCCCAGCCGGACGGCGACGCTCTGCCACAAATCGATCATCTCCTGCATACCGCGCTCGTACAGCCCCTCCAGGAACGTCTGGGCCTCGTCGGCATCCATCTCTCCCAGCACCACACGCGCCAGCGTCTCGTCCACATAGGGTCCCAGCCGGGATTGCAGCGCAAGTGCGCGGGCGCTTTCCTCCTCCGTAAGCGTATAGACGGGGAAAGGGCTTACCACATAGGTGTCCAGCTTGCGCAGCTCGCGATTGACGTGCTGCACGTTTTCTTCATGATAGCGTTCATAGAACGCGTCGGGGAAGAGCCAGGGCATATCGCCCGTATCATAGACGCTCAGCTCGCTGAGCGTGGAGGCGGTCATGGCCTCCATGCCGCCCTTCCAGTCCCAGTTGCCGTCCTCGTCAATGACATAACCCACACCCTCGGTTCCCGCGAGTGCTTCAATGGCGCCTTCCTCGGTGTAGAGCACATCCACCCAGGCCAACAGAGCCGCGGGGTCTTCGCAGGCGGAGGTGATGGCGAAAGTGCCTCGCGTCACCTCGCCATAAAGGTCGCGGTAGATCTGTTTTCCGTCGAAGGTGAGCGGTTCCAGCAGCACATAGTCACTGGACATGTCATAGGGAACCAGATTCACCGGCGTCGGCGCAAAAAACACGCCATAGACCGCCTCGGCATTCTCATCGGTGATGCGGCGCAGCGCGTCGGCCGTGATGAAGCCATCCGGGTCAAGCAGCTCCTCCTGGTACAGCTCGCGCAGGGCCAGGGCCATGTCCCAGAAGCTGTCCTCCGCGGGCCAGTAGTGCACCTGTCCCGCATCGTCGAGATAGATGTTATAGTCGTTGGCTGCCACGCCCCAGGCATGGGAGAAGAACTTCAGCTCCCACGGCCCCAGGAAGGCGAAGGGAACTTCGTCCTGCCTGCCGTTGCCATTGGGATCACGGTCACGGAACGCTGTCAGCACCTGACGCAGGCTGTCCCAGTCCGTGGGGGCCTCCAGACCCAGCCGGTCCAGCCATGCCTGATTGATCCACATGGCGTTCTGCGGGGCCGGTTGCTGAATGGCGGGCAGCGCCGCGATCTTTCCGTTGGGAAGCGTGATGGCCTCCCGCCAGTCGGGATTGGCCTCCAGCAGCGCCCAAAGGTTGGGGGCGTTCTCCTCCAGCAGCGGCCCAAGGTCGATGAGCTGTCCGCTGTCGGAATAGCGGATCATCTCCTCCGAGGTGAGCGCCGCCTTGAAGAGCACATCGGGCAGATTGCCGCCGGGCGCGAACATCGCATCCTTGGCGGCCTGCCACTTTTCCAGGCTGGTATACTGATCGAAGGTGAAGGTGAGGCCCGTTCTTTCCTGCATGCGAAGGAAAAAGCCGTTGGTGTTCCAGTCGTGGGTGCTGTTTTCTCCGTCGTAGCCGGCCATGGTAAAGGCATTTTCCGCCATGGCGGCGGGAGCGGCGGCCAGGAACAGGCAGATTATGCAGCACAAAGCGCGTCGTAGCATGTACATAGTCCTCCGAATGTGCATTTGCGTGGGAAGAACACATCCCGTACTTTTATTATACCTGATAGCCAAGTTTTTGAAAACCGTTTTTATGAAAATTTCAATGCTCCCAAAGCAGGACCATTTCCACCAGCTCGGTTTCCTCACCGCCGAACAGCTCCTTTTGCGACCGTCCCGAAGCGTAAAAACCCATATGCCGGTAAAAATCCTGTGCCTGCCGGTTTCCGTCCAGCACCCACAGACACACGCCGTCGCACCCATCCTCCCGGAGCCTCTGCAAAACCGCTTCCATCAGGCTGCGGCCATATCCGCGCCCCATGGCCTCCGGCAGAAGGTACAGGCTGACCAGCTCACCGAAGCCCTCACGTTCCGGCTCGCGCGCATAGCTGACCATGGCGGTTCCCACAATCCGTCCATCCTCGAACACGCCCAGCGAGGCGGAGGGATCGGCTCGAAGCATGCCGCTCCAGCGGTCGCGGGTCAATTTGTCCAGAAATGCCTGCGGCAAAAGGCCCTGATAGCACGCTTTCCAGCTCTGGACATACACTTCTCCCGCTTCGTTAAAGTCATCCTGCGCGCGAAGCGGCCTGATCACGGCCATTTTTACCGCCTCCTTTTCCCGTCAAAATCAAAGCTGCAACCATTATACCACCCGCCCGCCCGGATGACCAGCAGGATAGAAAAAAGCGCCTCCCGAATGAAGGCGCTTCAACGCTTATCCCGCGTCAGTCCCGGCCTGCGATGCAGTACTGCCGCAGGGCTTCTGCCACCCGGCCGATGTCCTCGCCGGTCAGGTAGGGGTGCATGGGCAGAGAGAGCACTCTGTCGCATGCAGCCAGGGCGCCCGGATACAGCGCATCGTCAAACTGCCGGTCCGCGTAGGCGGTCTGCTGATGAATGCACCGGGGATAGTAGATCATGCTGGGAATGCCGCGTTCCCTGAGGAAGCGCTGCGCTCCGTCGCGCCGGGCGCGGTTTTCCATAAGCACGGTGTACTGCGCCCAGCTGCTCTGATACCCATCGGGTACACGGGGTGTTTCCACGCACCCATCCAGCGCCTGCGCATACGCGGCTGCCGCGGCGTTCAGCGCGTCCAGCTCATAGGTGCGCAGCGCGCGCAGCTTGGGCAGAAGCACCGCCGCCTGAAGGGTATCCAGCCGGCTGTTCATGCCGATGCGCTGGTTGTCGTACTTGTCGGAAACGCCCCTGCCGTTGGCCCGCAAGGAGCGCAGCAGCTCGGCCTCCTCCGCGCCGTCTACAAAGACCGCGCCGCCGTCCCCGTAGCAACCCAGCGGTTTGGCGGGGAAAAAGGAGGTGGCGGCCGCCTGCCCGAAGGCACACGCATTCGTATCGCCGATGCGCCCGCCATATCCCTGAGCCGCGTCCTCCAGAACGCGCAGGCCATGACGTGCGGCGATCTCCAGAATGCGCGGATAATCCGCCGGCAGGCCGAACAGGTCCACCGGGATCACCACCGCGGGCCTCAGCCGTCCCTCGGCCTTAACCCGGCAAACGGCGGCTTCCAGCGCGTCGGGGTCGAGGTTGAAGGTGTCCAGGCGAATGTCCACCGGAATCATCTCCGCGCCCACGGTGGTGGCGCAACCGGCGGAGGCGAAGTAGGTGAAGTCCGGTACGAACACCGCGTCACCCGGTCCCACGCCCCACAGCATGAGCGCAAGCACCAGCGCATCGGTCCCGTTTCCGCAGGTCACGCAATGGCGCCGTCCCACGTCGCGGGCCAATGCGTCCTCCAGCTCGCTCACCTGCTCACCCAGGATAAAATGTCCCTTTTCCAGCACCGCGGCGATGCCGGCGTCGATCTCGGCTTTCAGCGCGCGGTACTGCGCGCCCAGATCATGAAACTGCATCTATTCGACCTCCCTCAGCCCTTCCCCGTCGGGAAGAAAGCGCCGTCCGCATTCCGGGCACACCAGCGCGCCGCGCAGAAGCGCCCCACAAGTACACACAAAGCCGTGCGGCCGGGCGGGCACGCCCAGCATGAGGACATGAGGCGGCACGTCGCAGGCGACCACCGCGCCCGCACCGATCATGGCGCAGCGCCCGATTCGGTGGCCGCAGACCACGGTGGCGTTGGCCCCTATGCTGGCGCCGTCCTCCACCACGGTGGGCACGAAGCGCGCGGAGCCCTTGGGGAAGAGGGCACGGGGGGTCAGGTCGTTGGTAAATACGCAGCTGGGGCCGCAGAATACCCCGCGGCCCAGCGTGACGCCCTGATAGACGCTCACATTGTTTTGCAGCTTGCAGCCGTCACCGATGGTCACGTGCTGGCCCACATAGCCGTTCTGGCCGATGGAGCAACCCGCGCCCACTTTGGCGGTGCCTTCGATGTGGCAGAAGTGCCATACCTTCGTGCCTTCGCCAATCTTCGCTCCCTCATCCACCACAGCGGTGGGGTGGATGTATGCGCTCATCGGCCGAATCTCCCCTCAAAATCCGTCGCGGCGCAGTCCGCAAGGGGCAGGCGCACCGGCCGGTGCGCCGCCGCCGACAGATAGATGGCCAGCACCAGTTCCAGCGCGCGCATACCGGCCCGGCCGTCCACATAGGGGGCGCGGTCCTCACGAATGGCGGCGATCACATCGGCGTACAGGGGCGTATGGCCGTAACCGTACACATTGGGCGGGTTCTCGCCAAACTGCATCTTGATGGTGGCAGGGTCGCCGCGGCCGTCGCGGAAATCCCACTCCTCGATGATGTTGACGCTCTTGCCGCCGGCCTTGACGGTGCCGTTTTCGCCAAAAAGGTAAAGGGTTTCCTCCAGGTTGTGGGGATAGACGTTGGTGGTGCCCTCCACGACGCCATAGGCCCCGCTTTCAAAGCGCACCAGCGCGAGCCCCAGGTCCTCGGCCTGAATGTAGGGATGGTTGAGGTTGGCGGTATAGGCGATGACCTCGGTCACGCCGTCGCCCAGCATCCAGCGCAGTAGGTCGATGCTGTGGATGCACTGATTCATCAGCGCCCCGCCGTCCATGGCCCAGGTGCCGCGCCAGGGGGCCTGCCGGTAGTATTCCTCACCCCGGTTCCAGCGCACATGCACCGTGCCGTGCAGCATGCGCCCGAAGCGCTTTTCCTCCACGGCGGAGCGGATCTTCTGAATGGATTTGTTGAAGCGGTTCTGATGGCACGCGCAGAGCTTCAGCCCCCGCGCATCCGCTTCGGCAATCAGCGCGCGCGCATCCGCCAGCGACAGGGCCAGCGGCTTTTCGATAATCACGTTGGAGCCCGCGCGCAGCACATCCAGCCCCACCTGCGCGTGCAGGCCGCTTTCGGTGGCCACGGCGCACAGCTGCGGGGCCTCCTTGGCAAGCAGCTCGCGGTGGTCCGTATAGCGGCGCACGTGGGCGCGCTCCTGCTCCGGCAGGGGCCGAAGCACGGCCTCCATGCGTTCGGAAACGGGGTCACATACGGCGCACAGATCCAGATCCTCCGCGTTGTTCAGGTATGCCGCGATGTGGTTGGGCGCGATTCGCCCGCACCCGATGAGCGCATAGCGCAGTTTTTCCCTCATGATGAAGCGGCCTCTCCTTTCGCGGCTCACAGAACGCGGATGTTCTCGCGCTTTTTCACGTTCTTCATGGCGTTTTTGGTATCAAAGATCAGGCTGGCGTGCTCGGCCACAAAGTCATAATCCACGCAGGTATGCGCGGTGGTCACCATCACCAGGTCCGCGCTTTCCAATGCGGCCTTGTCAAGGGCCGGGATGCGGTGCTCCTCCTGACCCTGATAGCGGTAAGATTCCACATAGGGGTCATAGTAGCTGACCTGCGCGCCGAGCTTGCGCAGGCTCTCGATCACGCGCAGGGCGGGGCTTTCGCGGTAGTCGTCGATATCCTGCTTGTAGGCCACGCCCAGCACCAGCACCTTCGCTCCGTTCATGGCCTTCCTGCGCTCGTTGAGCGCGCCCATGGCACGCTGCGCGCAGTATTCGGGCATGCGGTCGTTGATGATCATGCTGCTTTCGATCATGGAGGTGTGGAAGCCGAACTCGCGGGCCTTCCAGCTCAGATAGTACGGGTCCAGCGGGATGCAGTGCCCGCCCAGCCCGGGGCCGGGGTAGAAGGCCTGAAAGCCGTAGGGCTTGGATTTGGCTGCCTCGACAACCTCCCAGATGTTGATGCCCATGCGGTTGCACAGGATGGCCAGCTCGTTGATCAGGCCGATGTTGACGTTGCGATAGGTGTTTTCAAGGATCTTTTCCATCTCGGCCACGGCGGGGCTGCTCACGCGGTGCACCGGCGCCTCCAGAACGGCCTCGTAGAGCGTGGCGGCGATGTCGGTGCATTCGGGGGTGACGCCGCCGACCACCTTGGGGGTATTTTTGGTTTTGTAGATGGCGTTGCCGGGGTCCACGCGTTCGGGCGAGAAAGCCAGGAAAAAGTCCACGCCGCACTTAAGGCCGCTTTTTTCCAGAATGGGACGGAGCATTTCCTCGGTGGTGCCGGGATAGGTGGTAGACTCCAGAACGACGAGCATATCGCGGTGCATATGGGGCATGATGCTTTCCGCCGAGGAGCGCACATAGCTGATATCGGGCTGCTGGTGCGCGTCCAGCGGGGTGGGCACGGCAATGCACACGCAGTCGCACGAGGCCACGGAGGCAAAGTCCGTAGTGGCGCGCAGCATTCCTTCCTCCACGATCTTTTTCAGGTCGCTGTCTACCACGTCGCCGATGTAGTTGTGTCCCTGATTGACCATATCCACCTTCTGGGGCTGCACGTCAAAGCCGATCACATGGAAACCGGCCTTGGCCTTTTCCACCGCGAGCGGAAGCCCGACATAGCCCAGTCCAACCACGCCAAGGGTGACGCTACGGTCGAGTATCTTTTGCTTCAAAACCGACATGCTTTCATTCTCCTTACTTGCGTATGAAATCGCCCGAAAGGCGGCATGATCCATGGTTTATGATACCGCACGGCCGCCGGAAAGTCAATCTTGGCCACCGGAGAGGTACAGGAAGAAATCGCATTCCAGTCGGCCGTTGTACAGCCTGCGTTTTTTATCCGCGCGGCGGCCAAAGGCGCGCTCAAATCCGGGATCGGCGGAGAGGGCGCACAGCCTCCAGCCGGGGTGGCGCCTGATAAGCAAGCCCAGCTCGCGGTACAGGGCGCGCGCGCCCTCGCGATCGCTCAGGCGTTCGCCATAGGGCGGGTTGAGCAGGAACACCCCGGCGGGGCCTTTCAGCGTGAGCGTCTTGAGGTCCTGGCGGTGTACGCGGACGCGTCCCTCCAGCCCTGCCTGGCGGATATGCCGCCCGCACAGCGTAAGCGCTTCGGGGTCAATGTCGCTGCCGGCGATGGAAAGCGGCGCGTCCGGACGGAAGGCCTCCCGCGCCTCGCGCCGCAGGGCCTCCATCCCTGCCCGGTCCATAAAGGGATAGCTTTCGCAGGCAAAGGAGCGCGTGAGGCCCGGCGCGCGGGACGTGGCCTTGAAGGCCGCCTCAATGAGCAGCGTGCCCGTGCCGCAGCAGGGGTCGTAAAGAGGCATGCCGGGCCGCCAGGGGCTGAGGTCCACCAGGGCGGCGGCCAGCGTTTCCCGCAGGGGAGCCTCGCCGTTCCAGGTGCGGTAGCCGCGCCGGTTGAGCGCCTCGCCGCTCATGTCCAGCGTGACGCGCGCGCGGTCGTTGACCAGCGACACGCCGATGGGAAAGCGCGCGCCCGTCTCCGGCAGGCGTGATACGCCCAGCCGCTCCATCATCCGCCGCACGATGGCCTTCTTGCTCACCGCCTGACAGTCGCGCACGCTCATCAGGCGGCTGCGCACGCACTTGCCGCTGACATGAATGGCCGCGTCCCGCGCAAGGAGACGCTCCCATGCGACGCTCCCCACGAGCTGGAACAGGTCCTCGAAGGTGACGGCCTCGCGCTCGGCCAGCACCAGCAGCACGCGGTCGGCGGTGCGCAGGTGCAGATTGGCACGGAAGGCGTCCAGAAAGGTCCCCTCAAAGCGCGCACCGCCGTTTTCCGCCTTGGCGGGAAGGCCCATGCGCTTCAATTCGCCTGCCACCACGCCCTCCAGCCCGAAGGCCGCCGTCGCCAAAAAGGTGTTGGCCACACCTCATTCCTCCATTCGTAGCATATCAACGAAAAATTATATCATGGCATGAGCAGGCAAACAAGCGGACATGCTAATTTACGAACAAACCTTCCGGCTTGGAGAAAGGACGGATGAAGGATGCTTGCAGCCTTTCTGGCAGGCGCGGCCGCCTATCCGATGGTGGAGCTGGCCTGGCGCGGGCGCACCCATCCCGCGATGGCGCTGGCGGGCGGCGTCTCGCTTTCCATGCTCCGCGGCCTCAGCCGCGTGCAAAAAAGCCGCCCCCTCTGGCAGCAGGCGCTGCTGGGCGGTCTTATGATTACGGGGATGGAATATGCCTTTGGCCTCGCCTTCAACCGACGGCATCAGATTTGGGACTACCGGCGCATGCCGGCCAATCTGCGCGGGCAGATCTGCCTGCCCTTTACGCTGGCCTGGTGCGGGCTGAGCGCTCTGGCGCTGGGCGGCATGCGCATGCTCAAGCCCTAAAGCTCGCGGGCCAAAATTTCGGCGATGTAGCGGCTGGCGTGTCCATCGCCGTAGGGGTTGACGGCGTGTTCCATCTCGTGGTAGGCGGCAGGGTCGGTCAGCAGCTCCCGCACGGCGGCATAGATGGTGTTTTCATCCGTTCCCACCAGCTTGAGCGTGCCGGCCACCACCCCCTCGGGACGCTCGGTGGTATCGCGCATCACCAGCACGGGCTTGCCCAGCGCCGGAGCCTCCTCCTGGATGCCGCCGCTGTCGGTCATGATGAGATAAGCGTGGGCCATCACATTGTGAAAATCCAGCACGTCCAGCGGCTCAATCATGTGGATGCGCTCCTGGCCGCCGAAGCAGGCGCGGGCCATTTCCCGCACTGCGGGATTCTTGTGCATGGGGTAGATCACCTTGATATCGGGCGTTTCATCCACGATGCGGCGAATGGCCCGGAACATCTCCCGCATGGGCTCGCCCAGGTTTTCGCGGCGGTGCGCCGTGAGCAGAATGAGCCGGCTGCCGCGGGCCCATTCGATTTCCGGATGGGTGTAATCGCTTCTGACGGTGGTGTCCAGCGCGTCGATCACCGTGTTGCCGGTTACGAAGATATGCTCGGCGGGCTTGCCCTCCTTGAGGAGGTTTTGCCGGCTCAGCTCCGTGGGCGCAAAGTAAAACCGGGCGATGAGATCCACCGCCTGGCGGTTGAACTCCTCCGGAAAGGGGGAATACAGGTTGTAGGTCCTCAGCCCTGCTTCCACGTGTCCCACGGGAATCTGAAGATAGAAGCACGCCAGCGCCGTGACAAACGCAGTGGAGGTATCGCCATGCACCAGCACGACATCGGGCTTTTCCGACTCCAGAATGGCGCGCAGCTTTTCCAGAATACTCACTGTGACATCAAAGAGCGTCTGCTTGTCGCGCATGATGGCCAGGTCGTATTGGGGCGTTACCTGAAAGCATTGTAAAATCTGATCCAGCATTTCCCTGTGCTGGCCGGTGACACATACCACCGTTTCAAATTCGGGGCGCCGCTTCAGTTCCAGAACCAGGGGACACATCTTGATCGCCTCCGGCCTGGTGCCGAAGATGAGCATGACCTTTTTCATTTGCATACCTCAAATTTGCCGCGCAAGCGGTCCGCGCTCATACGCGTTCAGTCGTTTCCTGCCACAGTTTCAGCATGCACCGCATACGCGCCTCCGCCTCCCCGCCCTCCTGGGAGGAGTGGAACGAAACCGCACCGCCCGGTCCGGGAGAGAGGAGGCCTTCCTCCTCCAGACGGCGGCGCAGCTGGCGCGCGGTGCCGAGGTTGCCGTCGATGAGCGGAGTGCCCGGCGCAAAGCAGCGGGAAATGGCCCCCCGCAAAAAGGGATAATGCGTGCAGCCCAGCACCACGGCCTTGACGGGCATTCCCCGAACGGAGGCAAGGAGCCTGTCCAGAAGTCCCTCCACCCTGGGGCCGGAAAACACGCCGGCCTCCACGCATTCCATCAGCCCCGGACAGGGAACGGGCAAGGCGTTTTGCCCGTAGCGCTCCATCAGGCGCAAAAATTTGGGCTGCGTGAGCGTCATGTGCGTGGCCATCACCACCACGTACCCGTCTCCGGGCAGGAGCGAAGCGGGCTTGAGCGCCGGTTCCATGCCGATGACCGGCATGTGCAGCTCCTGCCGAAGCGGCCCGGCGGCCGCGCTGGTAGCCGTGTTGCAGGCGATCACCACCGCCTTGCAGTCCATGGCGATCAGCTTGTCCACCGCCAAATGCGTAAGCCGGAGCACCTCTTCCGGCCGCTTGTCGCCATAGGGAATGTTGCGGGTATCGCCGTAATAGACGAAGTTTTCCTCCGGCAGCACGTCCAGCATCTGCCCCAGAACGCTGATGCCGCCCAGGCCGCTGTCAAATATGCCTACCGGCCGACGATCCACCGCTTTCCACCTCCGTCCCCGATTATACCCGCTGCCCTCCTTTTTTTCAAGTATTCCGGGGCCGTTTGTGTCAAAGCGCCAGCACCTGCACGATGGCGTCCGCCAGGTAGGGCATGGCGGCCAGCACTTCCTCAAGGGTGTTGCGGTTGTTGCCGGCCTCCACCAGCACGCATCCTACGGCCACATGCTGGTTAAATCGTCCGCTTTTCACACACACGTCCCGGCACAGGCCGTCCACCTGCGCGTTGAGGTCATCCGTCACGTCCTGGGCGATGGCCAGGTTCGCCTCCCAGTCCGGCCGCTGGTCAAAGCCCTCGGAGGTCTGGCCCTCTCCCTTGCCGATGAGCAGCATCAGCTTGGCCGCTTCGACGCCGCCGGCATTCACGGTGTTGGGGCCGGTCTGCGACTCGGCGTAGGCGTCCCGGTGCAGGTCGATGTACAGGTCGTAGCGCTCGCCCGCCGCCTGGCGCTTTTCAAGCATCTCCAGCGACCGCGTGTAGGCGCTGCTCAGGTTGGGCGGCTCGAAGGCCGTCACGTCATGCACGACTTCCACGCCCAGGCTGCGCAGCAGCGCGGCCAGCTCCTCGCCCACGCGCACCACATTGTGCGCGCTGTCGGCAGTGCGCCACTTCTCCGTCTCCTCGTATGGGTCGTCCTGCGTCTGCTCGTAGGCCTCGTAGGTATGCGTATGGTAGATGAGCACGCGCTTGCGCGGGGTTTCCGTCTCAGCGCCCAAAAGCCGGATCATAAAGCCGGCCTCTTCCGGGGGCGCGGGCGTTGCCGCCGGGCCGTCCGTCTCCCGGGGGGCTGCGGAGACGGCAAACAGGTTCTCGCTTACCTCGTCCGTCCAGGCGGAAAGCGCCGCCACAACCTCGCCGCTGCGCATACTGGCCGGCAGGTTCAGGCCCGCGGCCGCTCCCAGCAACACCGCCGCCAGGAGGACTGCCGCCAATCGGATTTTCTGCTGCCTGTTCATCCGGGTCACCGCCTTTTGCGTTCTTCCCGGTAGGATATGCTAGCCCTGTATGTAAGTATGCAATGTATCGGGGTCCACATCCGGCTGAAGCGCCTGATTGATGCCGTCGCTCAGCAGCGCCGCCACGTGCAAAACCAGCTCGTCGATCTCGCGCGGGGTGACGACCATATCTCCCAGAAAGCCTTCCGATACCTGCCGAAGCAGCTGCTGCGCCGCTTCCTCGTGCCCGCGGGCCAACAGGCCGTATTCGTCGATCAGGCGCGCCATGGCGTCGCGCGCGATGGTGGAGGCGTAGACCACCATGGGCACCCCCACGGCGATCACCTTTACCCCCAGCGTTTCCTCCGTCAGGCCCAGACGGTGGTTCCCCACGCCGCTGCCCGGCTCGATGCCCGTATCGGTGATCTGCACGGTGGTGCAGATGCGCTCGCTCTCAAAGGCGGCCAGCGCGTCGATGGCGATGACCGCCGAGGGACGGACATGGCGCACCAGCCCGCGGCACAATTCCGCCGTCTCGATGCCCGTCAGCCCCAGCACGCCGGGCGCGATGGCGCTCACTCCCCGCAGCCTGCCGCGCAGCTCCCTGGCGATGGCCTGCCGCAGGTGGCGCGTCACCAGCATGCGCTCCACCACGCGGGTGCCTAGCGCGTCGGCGGTCACGTTGCGGTTGCCAAGCCCCACCACCAGCACCTCGCCCTCGCGCGGCAGCAGACTTTTCACGCCCTGCGCCACCAGCGCGGCCAGCAGCTTCTGGGTGTGCGCGTCGCAGCGGGGCAGGTCGCGGTATTCCAGGGTGATGTATTCGCCCGTGTGCCGGCCCAGCAACTCGGCCGCGCGTTCCTTCTCGATGCGGATGCGGGTGTGCGTGATGCCGCCCAGATGATGCGTGCTCACGCGCACGCCCTCCACCCGTCCGCCGCCCTCGTCGATGCATTCCATAGCCAGATCCGTCCGAAATCCGCGCATGCTCTTCTTCCCCCATCCTGCCTGAAACGCGCGCGCAAAAAAGCCGCGCATGCGTTTTCCTATAGCATGCGCGGACCGGGAAAAAACATACGTCAGCCTTCGTAATGCAGGGCCTGAATGGGGCGGAGTTTGCTGGCTTTGTTGGCCGGATACATGCCGAACACCACGCCGATGAACACCGAAAATCCGATGGCCATCCACGCCACGTTGACGGGAATCGTGAGCGTCATCTGCAAAACGGGCGCGAGCGCTTTGACGGCGGCCACCGAGATCGCCAGGCCCAAAAGGCCGCCCATGAGGCTGACCACCAGGGACTCGATGAGAAACTGCATCAGGATGTTGCCCCGCGCCGCGCCGATGGCCTTGCGGATGCCGATTTCCCGCGTGCGCTCGCTGACGCTGACCAGCATGATGTTCATGATGCCGATGCCGCCCACCAGCAGCGAGATCGCCGCGATGCCGCCCAGCATGAGGGTGAGGGTGTTGGTGGTTTCGCTGAGGGTGGAGAGCATCTCGGTCTGGTTAAAGACGCTGTACTGCGTGCCGAAGGAACGGGTATTGTAGTTTTCAAACGCCTTTTCGAGGTAACTTTCCACAGCGGCCTGCGCCTGCTCGACCTGCGCCGAGGAGGCGGCGGACACGTAGAAGGAAGAGATGGAGGTCTGATTGGAAAGGCGCTGGGCCAGGGTAAAGGGAATCAGAATCTGGTTATCGTTGCTGCCCGACGCGCTGGAGCCCACCTCCGCCAGCACGCCCACCACGGTGAGGGTATAGCCGTTGAGTGAAAAGGTTTCGCCCACGGCATGCGTGGTGCCGTACATCTCCGTGGCCGCCTCCGAGCCGATCACCGCCACGAAGCTTCGGTTGTCGATATCGGGTTGCTGGAGAAAGCGACCCTCCGCCACGGTCCAGTTGCGGATGCTCTCGTAGCCGGGGGTGGTGCCCTGCACCACGCCGTCGTCGTAGGTGGTCGTGCCCGCCTTGACGGTGCCGCTGACGCTGGAAATAGGGGTCACGTAGGAGATGGCCTCGTTCTGCGCCAGTTCGTTGAGGCTGTCCAGATCAATGGGGTTCATGCGGCGGGCGTTGATGTTGGCGGTGATGAGGTTGGTGCCCATGCCTTCGATGCTCTCGACCACGGAGCTGTTGGCCCCCTGGCCGATGGAAACCAGCACCACGATGGCCACCACGCCGATCACCACGCCAAGGATGGTGAGAAACGAGCGCATCTTGTTGCCCGCGATGGCCTTGACGGCCATCTTAAACGACTGGTAGATCATCCTGGGGCACCTCCTGATTCTCGTAGAGCTGTCCGTCCTCGATGCGGATGACGCGCTCCGCGCTTTGAGCTACCTTGGGATCGTGCGTGATGAGCACGATGGTGTTGCCCGCCTGATGCAGTTCGCGGAAGATCTGCAGAATTTCACGTCCGGTTTTTTTGTCCAGATTGCCGGTGGGCTCATCGGCCAGAATCAGGGAGGGTTTGACCGCGATGGCCCGCGCGATGGCGCAGCGCTGCTGCTGGCCGCCGGAGAGCTGCGCGGGCCGGTGCTTCATGCGCTGGCCCAGACCCACGCGCTCCAGCGCCTCGCGCGCCGCCGCCCGCCGCTGCGATACGCCCACGCCCTGGTAGATCAGGGGCAGTTCGACGTTTTCGAGCGCGGAGAGCTTGGGCAGAAGGTTGAATCCCTGAAAAATGAAGCCGATCTGCCGGTTGCGGATGCGGGCGAGCTGGCGCTCGCGGTACTTCTGGATGGGCTTGTCATTGAGCATATAGCTGCCGCTGTCGGCGGTGTCCAGTCAGCCGATGATGTTCATCAGCGTGCTCTTGCCGCTGCCGGAAGGGCCGATGATGGCCACGTATTCGCCCTTGTCCACGTGCAGGGAAATGTGGTTGAGCGCATAAATGGTTTCTCCGCCCAGGGTGTAGCGCTTGACCACGTCCGTCATGTCAATCATGCTGCTGCGCCCCCTCAGTTGCCGCGCGTCCGGCCGCCGCCCGCGGGCGCTCCGCCGCCGGAGGGCATGCCGCCGTCAAACGAACCGCCGGGCATGCCGCCGTCAAACGAACCGCCGGGCATGCCGCCGCCCATGTCCATCATCATGCCGCCCATCCCGTTTTCGCGGCTGTCGGTGGTGGAGGTGCTGGCCTCGCGGGTAATGAGCACCACATCGCCTTCGCTCAGGCCGCTGAGGACCTCGGCATAGTTTTCGTCGCTCAGGCCGGTTTCCACGGTGGTGCGCACGCCGGGCTCGCCATCGGCCGCACTGTCGGACTTGAGCCATACATAGCTTTCCCCACGGGAGGTGTTCAGCGCCGCGATAGGCACCAGCAGCACGTTTTCGCGTTCCTCCACCAGAATGGTGGCGGTGCCGTTCATGCCCAGCTTGAGCTGATCGTCGCCCTCGATGGTGAGGGTTACGTCATAGACGGTCACGCCGCTGGTGGCGGTGCCGATCTGGCTGATCTTGCTGACCGTGCCCGCATAGGTATGATCGGTGATGGCGTCCATGGCCAGATCCACGTTCTGCCCGACCTCAACGCTGGTGATGTCCAGCTCATCCACGCTGACGACCATTTCCTTTTCGTCGCCCACATAGAGGGACACCAGCACCGTATCGGCGGCCTGCTCGGTGGCCGAAGCCGCCACGATGGAGGCTACGATGCCGTCCTGAGGCGCGGTGATGGCACCGGCGTCGCGCAGGGCCTTCATCTCCTTGATCTGCGCCGTCTGCTGGGCGCGGGTTTCCAGCAGCGCCTGATAGCTGTCACTGACCGGCACGTTGATCAGGTAGCAGATGCGGTTGCCCTCCCACTTGCGATCGTTTTCTTCAATGAACACGCTGTGGATATAGCCTTTTTCAGAGGTGGTCAGCTCATAGGGCATGTGGATATGCGCCGTGGCCGTGCCCAGGGTTTCGCCCTTGTAGACGATCTCCACCTCGCCGCCCTCCTCGCTGTAGGCGTCGGAGAAGGTGATGGTGGCCATGCCGTTTTCCAGGGCACGCACGGTGCCGTCCAGCACGACATTGCCCACCCTGACGGTCACGGTATCGTCGATCTCCCAGTCCTCCTGAGCGGGGAATTCCACGTACATCCACCCATCCAGAGACAGAAGGACGATTGCGCCGTACTGATCCATCACGTCCTGAATATAGGCGCCCTCGGTGAGATAAACCTCCTTGATACGCCCATACTGCGGCATCTTGAGATACGTCGTGGAGGAATAGTCCTCCGCCAGCGTGGCGATTTCGGTTTCTGTGGTCTCAAGCTCCGTTTCCAGCGTTTCAATGGTGGTTTGCAGGGCCACGGCGTCAATGTTCAAAAGCGGCTGCCCGGCGGTCACGGTGTCGCCCGCCTCCACCAGCGCATCCGTCACCGTCACGGCATAGTCCAGCGCCACGTCATCGGTCTGGCTGATGGACAGCGTGCCCGTGCCTGTGACCGTCTTGGAAAGGGAGCCGGTAGAAACGGTGTATTCCGTATAGGTAC
>LHCFC04200__coassemble_703_pt1 | contig 20113 bp, 19 predicted proteins | sample LHCFC04200__metabat2_high_PE_024 | metagenome-assembled genome bin LHCFC04200 | reverse complement strand
CGGATTGTCACAATCCTACGGCGCTGCCAGCAACCCCCATACATGGAACGGCGGCGTTTCTCACAAGCTACCGGGGAACATGGGGAGGCGGAAGCGTCCCGCGAATGGAGGTTTCTAGCGTTGGTCAGCGCCGTATTGTTTGGCATTCAGCTATTGGTCACCATTGTGGTGGGCATTTACTTTTACACCCAGCTGCGCCAGCAGCGCAGAGCGCAGCCCTCAAACCGCCGTGAGAGCGGCCGCGAGTATGAGCGGCTGCAAAAGATGCGCGCCCTGAAGCTCAGCGAACCGCTGGCCGAGCGCGTTCGCCCGACAAAGTTTTCCGACATCATAGGCCAGGAGGACGGCATCAAGTCGCTCAAGGCCATTTTGTGCGGAAAAAATCCGCAACATGTGCTCATTTATGGACCTCCGGGCGTGGGCAAGACCTGCGCCGCGCGCCTGGTGCTGGAAGCCGCCAAGAAAAGCAAGGGCACACCCTTTCTGGCCAACGCGCCCTTCATTGAAATGGACGCGACCTGTGTTCGCTTCGATGAACGCGCCATCGCAGACCCGCTCATCGGCAGCGTGCACGATCCCATCTATCAGGGGGCGGGGCCGCTGGGTGTACAGGGCATTCCCCAGCCCAAGCCCGGCGCGGTAAGCAAGGCGCACGGCGGGGTTTTGTTCCTGGATGAGATCGGTGAGCTGCATCCCATCCAGATGAACAAGCTGCTCAAGGTTCTGGAGGACCGCAAGGTGATGCTGGAATCGGCCTACTATAACGCCGATGATACCGGCGTTCCCCGTTACATCCACGACATCTTCAAAAACGGTCTCCCGGCGGATTTCCGACTGGTGGGCGCGACCACGCGCAGCCCGCAGGATATCTCCCCCGCGCTTCGCAGCCGCTGCATGGAGGTTTTCTTCCGGGCGCTGGAGCCGGAGGAGATCGCGGATATCGCGTTCCATTCCGCCGAGCGCGCGGGCTTCACCATGACGCGGGAGGACGCGCGCATGGTAGGGCGCTTCGCCTCCTGCGGGCGAGATGCGGTAAATATCGTACAGATGTGCGCGGGCCTCGCGCAGATGGAGGACCGCACCGACATCCGCACGGAGGATGTGGAGTGGGTGGTCTACTCCGGCCACTATGCCGCCCGGCCCGACCAGCATGCCGACACGCGCAACCGCGTCGGTGTGGTGCATGGGCTGGCCATCGTGGGCAGCTATCAGGGCGCTACCATGGAAATCGAGGCCGTGGCCCAGCCCGGCTGCGGCCGCCTGACCATCACCGGTATCGTGGAGGAAGAAGAGCTGGGTTCGGAGGGACGACGCATCAAGCGCAAATCCACCGCGCGCAGCTCGTTGGAAAACGTGATGACCCTGCTCAGCGGCATGGGTTACCACACCCAGGATTACGACCTGCATATCAACTTCCCCGGCGGCACGCCGGTGGACGGACCCTCGGCGGGCGTGGCCATGGCCGTGGTGGCTGCCAGCGCGCTCACCGGCCGCCCGGTAGACGGCCATGTGGCCGTGACGGGCGAGGTTTCCGTGCGCGGGCTGGTCAAGCCCGTGGGCGGGGTCCCCGGCAAGGTAGAGGCAGCGGAGCGCGCGGGGCTGAGCACAGTGCTCATCCCGCAGGATAACCGCATGGAGCGCTTCGAGCATACGACCATTGAAGTCTGCCCCATTGCCACGCTGGAAGAGGCGCTCACCCGCATGCTGCTGCCTGCCAGCGCGCAGGCCCCGGCAGACAGCGCCGCCGTGCCTGCCCAGGCCCCGGTGCCTGTGCTGGCAGCCGAGGAGCAGACAGCGGCCGGCAATGGCTGACGGCCACCAAAATGAACGGGGACGGCCCTTGCACAGAGGACCGTCCCCGTTCATATGCGTCTATTGAGGTTGCGCACTGCGCAGGGCGAGCGCCGCGTCCCAGATGCGGTGCGCCACCTCGCGCTTGCTCATCAGAGGCAGCGTCTCCACGCCCCCGTGCGAAATCAGCGTTACAATGTTGGTATCCGTACCAAAACCCGCACCCTCAGCGGTCACATCGTTGGCCACGATCAGGTCCAGGCGCTTGGAGAGCAGCTTTCCGCGCGCGTTTTCCAGCACATTCTCCGTCTCGGCGGCAAAGCCCACCAGCACCTGGCCGGGCTGCTTCCGCTCCCCCACGGCCCTGGCAATATCCGGGTTTTCCACCAGCGTGAGCGTGAACGGCTCGCCCGCACGCTTCTTGAGCTTCTGAGCGGCGGGATGCTCCACGCGATAATCCGCCGGGGCCGCCGCCTGCACGATGATATCCTGCTCCCCGCAGCGGGACAACATGGCGTCATACAGGCTTTGCGTAGAGGTGACAGGTACCAGCTCCACGCCCTGCGGCGGAGCGATATGCACCGGTCCGGTGAGCAGTGTAACCCGCGCGCCGCGGTCACGCGCGGCCTGGGCCAAGGCGTAGCCCATCTTGCCGGAGGAGTCATTGGTGAGATAGCGCACCGGGTCGATGCGCTCCACAGTCGGCCCGGCGGTAACCAGCACGCGCAGGCCCTCCATGTCGCGGGCGCGGCACAGCAGATCGCACACCGCCTGCACAATGGCCTCCGGCTCGCTCATGCGGCCCGCGCCACTGTCTCCGCAAGCCAGATGCCCGCTGTCCGGCCCCACGGTGCTCACACCGCGCGCAAGCAAGGTGCGCAGGTTTTGCTGCGTAGCCTCAGCGGTCCACATGCCCGTATTCATGGCGGGGGCCAGCAAAATGGGCGCCTTCGTGGCCAGCAGCGTGGTGGTGAGCATGTCATCCGCAATGCCGCAGGCCAGCTTGGCCATCAGGTTGGCCGTAGCCGGAGCCACAAGCATCACATCGGCCTTCTGCGCCAGGGATATATGCCTGACGTCCCAGGATTCGGTTCGTGCAAAGGTATCCACACACACCGGGCGGGCGCTGAGGGTTTCAAAGGTAAGCGGCGCGACCAGCTTTGTGGCGTTCTGTGTCATGATGACGTCCACCTCTGCGCCCAGCTTCTTCAGCCGGGACACGACCTCGCATGCCTTATAGGCCGCGATGCCGCCCGTCACGCCCATGACCACATGTCTGCCGCCCAGCATATCAGTCCTCCAGATCGGGGTCGCGCTGATAGGTGAGCAGGCCGCGATTGATTTCCTCCACAGCAATCTTGAGCGGCTTCATGTCCTTGGGGTCGATGAGGGGCTGAGCGCCGTCCACCAGCTGGCGGGCGCGCTTGCTGGCCTCCACCACCAGCGTGTAACGGCAGTCCACCTTTTCGCACAGTTCAACGATGGTCGGTTCCACAATGGCCATAACGGATTTCCTCCTTACAAAGATACGGCGCGGCGCGCCATGGGTCAGTTTTCGGAAATATGGGGATGGAAGCGCGTGGTGCGGTGCTTTTCCGCATTGGCGATGCTTTGCAGCTGAGCGAAGGCCAGCTCCAGATTATCGTTGACCACGGCATACTGATAGCGGTCGATCTTCTGTACCTCACCCCGCGCGTTTTTGAGGCGCCGCTCAATTTCGACGGGATCGTCGGTATTGCGCGTATGCAGGCGAACGCGCAGGTCCTCAAAGCTGGGCGGCAGAATAAATACGCTCACATAGTCGTCGGCATTCTGCATCACGGTGACGGCTCCCTGAGGGTCGATGTCCAGGAGCACGTTGAACCCCTCGGCCATCAGCCGCTCCACCGGAGCGCGCAGCGTACCGTAGCGATGGCCGTGTACCGTGGCATGCTCCAGAAACGCGTTTTCGCTTACCAGGCGGTCAAACGCCTCCTCCGTCACAAAATGGTAATGCACGCCCTCGATTTCGTTATCGCGGGGCTTGCGCGTAGTCACGCTGCAGGAAAAGCGAAAGCTGGGATCGGAATCCATCAGCTTTTTCACCAGTGTGCCCTTTCCCGTGCCGGAGGGGCCCGAAATAATCAGCAGCATTCCCGTGCGTTCAAACTTCACCGCCATGGATTAGACCTCCTTTTCCTCGTCGCGGATGGCCGCGTCGCGCTGTCCCACACGGCCCGCAATGGTTTCGGGCTGAATGGCGGAAAGCACCACATGGTCGCTGTCGGTCTGGATAACGGCACGCGTGCGCCGCCCCTGCGTGGCGTCAATCACGCGTTTGCGGTCGCGCGCCTCCTGAATCATGCGCTTGACGGGTGCGCTGTCCGGGCTGACAATGGCGATGATGCGGTCGGCGGCAATCATGTTGCCAAAGCCGATGTTGATAAGCCTGAGCACCCAAAGCCCCCTTCTCTTCGATCACACAGCGTTTTGTACCTGCTCGCGCAGCTTTTCCACCACGCACTTGGCCGAGACCACGCACTGCACAATCTTCCCGTCGGACGCCTTGGAGCCGATGGTGTTGATTTCGCGGTTCATTTCCTGAATCAGGAAATCCAGCTTGCGGCCCACCTCCACGCCGTTTTCCACGCTGTCGCGGAACTGAGCGATGTGGCTTTCCAACCGGCTGAGCTCCTCGTCGATCGCGCAATGATCGGCCATAAAGGCCACCTCCTGCGCCACGCGCTGCGCGTCGGCGTTCACCTGCCATTCTTCCAGTCTGACCATGAGACGCTGACGGTATTCGATCGGCACCTCCGGGGCGCGCTCCGCCACAGCCTTTCGCAGGGTGGAAAGCTCCTCCAGATTGGAGAGCAGGTCCGCCTGAAGATGATCGCCTTCCTTGAGGCGCATATCCATCAACTTGTCCAGCGCGGCGTCAAAAGCCTCGGCCGCAAGCTCTCCCACGGCGCCGGCGTCCTCCTCCGCCTGCGTGATGGTGAGCGCGCCGCTGAGGGTGAGCGCTTCCGCCGCCGTCATGCGGCGATAGGGGTCCAGCGCATCCTTCGCGCCCTTGAGCGCCTGTGCGAACGCCTCCAGCAGCGTCCCATCCACGGACACCTCCCGCGCATCGGCACGCGTGTTGGCGTAGGTCACAAACACGTCCACATGGCCTCGTTTCAACGCGCTGGCATTGATTCGGGCACGAAGCATGTCCTCCAGAAACATCAGATTTTTGGGCATCCGGAAGGAAAGGTCCAGAAAACGGTGGTTGACGGTTTTGAGCTCGATGGTGATCTCACGCCCGTCGCGGCAGGCGCGCGCGCGACCATAGCCCGTCATGCTCTGCATGGAACCACTCGCCTCCTTGCTTCATTCGTAACCTTAATTATAACATTCCCATAAAAAAAATACAAGTATGCATAAAAGGAAAAAGGGCAGCATAAAAGGAAAAAGGGCGGCCCTGCCGGACCGTCCCATTTCCTATTTCTTTTCTCCCTTTTTAAGCCGCAGGACCAGCGCTATGGCCACAACGACGCATACCAGCGCCAGCCCGCCCCATAACCACAGCGGCGTATCGTCGCCCGTGAGCGGGGGCCGGGGTGCGGGCTGCGGGCCGGGCATGGGTGTGGGGGTGGGTGTGGGCTTTGCACCCTGACGGCGGTTGATCACCTGCGCCAGGCGTGCCTCGTTGGGATGCTCCGTGTCGGTCATTGCGCTTATAACACCCTTATCCAAGTCCATCTCCAGTGCAACCGATTCTTCCTGCATGGGCTCGTAGCCCTTCGGCGCAGAAATCTGCTTGAACCAGTAGGCCCCGTCCGCCTGCAGCATTCCGGGAAAGCGCAGTATGCCGTCGGCTCCGGTCGTCACCGTGCCCAGACTCATTTCATCGTTTCCGCCCCATGTCACGGTTTGCAGGTCGAACACCGCGCCCTCCACAGGGTCCCCGTACTGGTCCACAACTGGAATGGAAAACGGGAAACTGCTGATTTTGACCCCTTCGATCTTCGCCTTATCACTGCCGTTGATCATCAGGACCGGCCTGCCGCTCTGGAAACGGATGGACCAGTTTCCCTGCGGCAACACGCACGCGCCGCAGGGCTGAAGGGCCAGCTCTCCCGTATACGCAAGATACGCCTCGTCACCATAGAGGTAAAGGAAGCTCTGTGTCTTTCCTTCACAAACATCCACAAACGCATACAGATAAGCCGTTCCAAGTCCGGGCGCCTCCACGGTGCCCAGCCAGAGGTTGTCGCAGAACTTGCCACTGGTATCGCTCGCGCCCCCGATGGCCTCAAAGACGATCTGCCTGTATTCCTCGCGTGAAAAGCTCACCGCGAAGGCCGTTTGACATACGAACGCAAAACACAGCGCCAAAAGAACGCAAAGCAGCTTCTTTTTCATGACGGTTCCCCTTTTTGCCTTGCCTGACATGATTCTATCAAAATCAGGGAGTCCCGTCAAACGCCTCTTTTGTTTATCCCAGCAGCGACCACGCCGCGAACAGCCCGCTCATCAGCGAGGCCACCAGCGATACCACCGTGATCTGGGTATTGATGGAGGGACCGGCGGTATCCTTGAAGGGATCGCCCACAGTGTCGCCCACAACGGCCGCCTTGTGCGCCTTGGACCCCTTGCCGCCCTCATGGCCCGCTTCCACATACTTCTTTGCATTGTCCCACAGACCGCCCGCGTTGGACATGAACAGTGCCAGAAGCAGACCGCTTACAATGTTGCCCAGCAGGAAGCCGCCAATGGCCAGCGGTCCACCCACGAAGCCCACCACCACCGTGGCCACGATGGCCGCAAGCCCGGCGGGAATCAGCTCCATCAGCGCGCCGGAGGTGGCGATGTCGATGCAGCGGTCATATTCCGGTTTCGCGCCCGTGTGGCCCTCGCGCAGGCCGGGAATGCTGCTGAATTGCCGGTGGATTTCCGCCACCATACGCTGGGCATTTTTGTCCACGCCCAGCATCAGCATGGCCGAGAATACCGCGGGGATGGCAGCGCCGATGAGCACGCCGAAAAATACCGAGGGGTCCATAATATCAAAACCGGTGATGACCGCTTTTCCCGCCGCCATCAGGGCCTCGTTGACCTCGCTGAGATACGCGCCCAGCAGGGAAATGACCGTCAGTCCCGCCGCGCCGATGGCAAATCCCTTGGTCACGGCTTTGACGGTGTTGCCGGCGCTGTCCAGTTCATCCGCCACGCGAATGGTCTGTTCGCCCAGACCGCCCATCTCCGCCAGTCCACGCGCGTTGTCCACAATGGGGCCATAGGCGTCATTCGAGATGATCATGCCCACGATGGACAGCATGCCGACCGCCGCCATGGCGATGCCGAACATCGCGTAATCGCTTCCCATCGGCGCGCAGAGACGGTAAGCCGTGAGCGCCGAAATGGCGATGCCCGCCATGGCCGGCAACGCCGACACAAATCCGTAGGAGACGCCGGAGAGAACCGTAAAGGCAGACCCGGAACGCGAAGCGCGGGCTACCTTCTGCACAATCGGTTTGGAATCGTCGGTAAAATAGTCGGTGGTGATGCCAATGATCACACCCACCAGGAGGCCCACGGTGGACGCGCCCCAGATTCGCCAGCTAAAGTCACGGAAGATCAGCGTGGCCAGCGCCGTAAGGACGATGAACAATCCTGTGGTCACGTAGGTGGAGGCGTTCAGCGCACGGGTGGGGCTGCCGCCCTTGTCAATGCGTGCGGTAGCGATACCAATAATAGAAGCGATCAGTCCCAGCGCGGCATAGCAGAATACCATGGCCGTGTTCGCCTGCCCGCCCAGCGATTGGGCAATCACCAGTGCGGAGGTCATGGCTGCCACGTTGGAGTCGAACAGGTCAGCGCCCATTCCGGCAACGTCGCCCACGTTGTCGCCCACATTATCGGCGATCACGGCAGGGTTGCGCGGGTCATCCTCCGGAATGCCCAGTTCCACCTTGCCGGTCAGATCCGCGCTCACGTCGGCGGTCTTGGTGAAAATGCCGCCGCCCGCCTTGGCAAACAGCGCCAGCGAGCTTGCACCGAAGCTGAAGCCCAAAAGAATGCTGCTGTCGCCCGCAAGCCAGAGCACGCCGCACACGCCCAGCAGGCTGAAGCCCACCACGGCCAGCCCCATCACCGCTCCGCCGCGGAAACCGATCAGAAACGCCGGGCGCACACCCTGCCGCGCGCCCTCGGCCGCGCGGGCGTTGGCGTTGGTGGCCACCAGAATGCCGATTTTGCCCGCGATGGCGCTCAGCGCCGTGCCCGCCACATAAGCCGCCGCCATGGACAGGTTGCGGCCCGGATGTCCCGTCCAGACGGGCGAGGGCAGCAGCAGGAAGATGATGACCGCCGCTATCCCCGCAAAGATGGACAACACGCGGTATTCCTTGCGCATAAAGGTGTTCGCGCCCTCCTTGATGAGCGCTGCCACCTCGTTGATGCGCGCGTTGGTGCTCTTTTGGCGCCGCACCCACAAAAACAGGTATGCCGCAAAAGCAAATGCAATGAGGACAGAGAACAGGGAAATGACGTACATCAGGGAAAGATTGGCTTCCATGGCCCGTTTCAACTCCTTTATGTATGATGATGTTCCCGGCATACCGGGATACAAAAGGCCGATTGGAATGATTGTAATCCTGCCGAATACACAATGGCAATACCCGGCGCGCTAAGAAACCGCTTATTCGCCGTATCCGTTTGCTAAAATACCGCTAAGCCGTAAAGCGCGGCTGTGCAAACCGTGTCGTTTCTGCTATACTTATGCTGAATAATATGTCGGCGAAGCAAAGGAGGCGATGGCATGCACCGGCGAGTGTGGTTGAACCTGGGCGTAACGGTGGTTCTTCTCCTTGCGGCCACGTTCAGCAGCCTGGTGCTGGGTGGGCTGATTGGCGGCACAGCCAACGCGCAGATGTTGTTTCTGCTGGCAGTTTTGCTGATTGCCCGCTTTACCGATGGCTACCTGTGGGGCGTCGGGGCCTCCATCGTGTCGGTGCCGCTGGTGAATTATATGTTCACCTATCCTTACTTTTCCTTCAATCTGACCATTTCGGGCTATCTGCTGACGTTTTTGACCATGCTGGCGGTTTCCCTCATCGTAAGCGTGCTCACCGCCCGCATCAAGCAACAGGAACAGATCCGTCTGGATGCGGAGCGGGAGAAGTTACGCGCCAACCTGCTGCGCGCCGTATCGCATGATCTGCGCACGCCTCTGACCTCTATCGTGGGCGCGACAGGCGCTATCCTCGATAACGCTCTGCCGCCGGAAAAGCAGCGCGAGCTGCTGGCCGATGTCAACGCCGATGCCCAGTGGCTTCTGCGCATGATTGAAAATCAGCTGACCATCACCCGCATTCAGGGCGAAACAGCCCCGTTGCACACGGAAACCGAAGTCGTGGAGGACGTGTTGGCCGAAGCGGCCATCAAGTTTCAGAAGCACTTTCCCGATATCAAAGTGGACATGGATTTGTGCGACGACATTCTGCTTGCGGACATGGATGCTGTGCTCATTGAGCAGGTAGTGCTCAATATGCTGGAAAATGCCGTTTATCATGGCAAGCACACCACGCGTATCCGTCTGAGCGCGGAGCGCAGCGGACGTTTTGTGCTGGTCACCGTATCCGACGACGGCGCGGGCATTCCCCGCGACCGGCTCCCCCGTCTGTTCCAGGCCATGCCGGAAAGCGGGCGGAGTGCGGATGCCCAAAAGCACATGGGCATCGGGCTTTCGGTTTGTCTGAGTATCGTCAGGGCCCACGGCGGCGAAATGTCCGCCACGAACAATGAACAGGGCGGCGCGAGCATTTCCTTCACGCTGCCGGAAAAGGAGAACGAATATGCCGGTCAAACTGCTGGTTGTGGAGGATGAAAAAAGCATCCTCAAGCTGCTGCGCACCATTCTCACCGCCAACAAGTACGAGGTGGTGGAGGCCTCCACCGGCGCAGAGGCCCTGTCCCTGATCACATCCCATTGCCCGGATCTGATCCTTTTGGACCTGGGCCTGCCGGATATGGATGGAAACACCCTGCTCGGCTCCGTGCGCAAGTGGACTTCCACGCCCGTGATTGTGCTTTCGGCCCGAACCCACGAATCGGACAAGGTGGAGGCTATCGATCTGGGGGCGGATGACTACATCACCAAGCCCTTCGGCGCCTCCGAGCTGCTGGCGCGTATCCGCATGGCCCTGAGGCATACGCAGACCATGAGCCAGAACGCTCAGATTGCCCGCACGGGCCAGTTTCACTCCGGCGGCCTGACCATCGACTATAACAAGTACCGCGTCTATGTGGATGGGGTGGATGCGCAGCTCACCCAGGGCGAATACCGCATCGTGGCGCTGCTGGGCAAATATGCCGGACGTGTGCTGACCTATGACTTTCTCATGAAGGAGCTCTGGGGGCCCTGCTCCAAGGGCGACAACAAAATCCTGCGCGTCAACATGGCCAACATCCGCCGGAAAATTGAAAAAACCCCCGCCCAACCCAAGTATATCTTTACCGAGGTCGGCGTAGGATACCGCATGGCCGAGGGAGATGAGCCCTGACACATACGTCACGCCTGCCCGCTGTCCCTTTTGCCCGGCAGACAGGTGCGGGCCATGATGGCTGGTGTTGCCCATGCTCCGGCAATGATGACCGGAACGATGGTCGCGCTCATTTCGCCGGTCATACAGCGGCACAGGGCCGCTGAGCCTATCGCAGCGCACCTCGCCTGAAAAGGTAAAAAACACGCACGCAGCAGCGAACGACCGCCTCCGTCCAGCCTTCTGTTAGAAAATAAACCTGTTTCCCGCCTCTTTTTGCGCGACATCAAAAGCCCCGGCACACGGCCTATCGTGCACCGGGGCTTCATTAATTAACCCGCGCCTTCAGCGGCCATCAGCCCTCCGCGGCGCTCACCTCGTCCGCCAGAGGAATGGAATCGGCCGCGCCCATGCGCCCTACCGCGATGGAGGAGGCGCGTGCAGCGCGCTCCATAATGCGCTCCATGGGCATGCCCTGCGCCAGGCCGGACACAAAATAGCCGGTGAAAGTATCGCCAGCTGCGGTGGTATCCACCGCCCTGACGCGGAAAGCGGGCTGATAGAGGGTCCGCCCATCATGCAGGCAGTACGCGCCATCGGCCCCCAGGGTCAGCACCACGGACGCCTTGGGATACTTTTCCTTCATCCCCGCCAAAATGGCCTGCGGGTCCGTCTGGCCAGTGAGAGCAGCCCCTTCGATTTCATTGAGCAAAAACCAGCTGACGCTCTCCAGCGGGTAATCCGCCAACGCTGCGTTCACAGGCGAGGGATTGAAAATGACACACAGGCCCTTATCAGCGGCCTTGCGCATCATCAGGGGGGAATTGTACAGCTCATTTTGCATGATGACGGCATCGCCGGGGCCGAAGCCCTCCAGCATATGGTCAATATCCGCTTCGGTGGGGCGCATGTTTTCCCCTCCAAAGACGATAATGCTGTTCTGTCCTCCGGCATCCACCTGAATCACCGTATGGGAGCTGGGACCAGTGGCCGTGCGCACGCAGGCGGTATCCACTTTGGCGGCATGCAGAGCGTCCAGCAGCATGCCGCCGTCCTCCCCCACGATGCCCGCATGGCACACCTGCCCGCCCGCCTTGGCAATGGCAATGGACTGGTTCAGCCCCTTCCCGCCGCAGAACACGCCGCGGCCCGTAGCCAATATGGTTTCACCCGGCCGGGCCATATGCTCGACGGAATAGACGTTGTCAATGTTCATGGAACCATAGTTGAGAATCTTCATCTGACACGTCACCTCAGTTTTGTTTGCAGATCGGTCTGCCTGCATCATACCATTTTGAACAAGGGGTGTCAATGCCTACCATTCGCAGCCGGAAAAGGCGTCCGGGACGTGCCTCACGCCCTCCGCCGTCACGGTGACCACGTCGAAGCGTACGCAGCGGCCCGCATGTTCCGGGTGCGCGCCCAGGTAGCAGCGGGCGGCCTCCACCATGCGGCGGCGCTTCAGCGGGGTCACGGCGGCCTGGCCGGCCTCCGTGCCGCCGCGCGTGCGCAGCTTCACCTCCACAAAGGCCAGCACGTCGCCGTCAAGCATGACCAGGTCAATTTCGCCAAAAGGGGAACGGAAGCGCCGCTCCAGCAGTTCCATTCCCCCATCGGTCAGACGGTCGCACACGGCCGCCTCGCCCAACACGCCTTTGGCATAGGCGGACAGGTTATCATGCATTCGGGAAGCCTTCATACAGCGGGAAGCGCTTCATCATTTCCATCACGTCGTACTTTACGCCGGGGCAGGCGTTCTCGCCGCCCTCCAAGACCCGGCGGATGAAGCCCGCTATCTGCTCCATGTCGCTTTCCACCATGCCGCGTGTGGTCACGGCAGGGGTTCCCACGCGCACGCCGCTGGTAATCATGGGGCTGAGCGTTTCGCCGGGAATGGTGTTCTTGTTGACGGTGATGTTGCACTGGCCCAACAGCGTTTCCATCTCCTTGCCGGTGCGGCCGGTGCCGGTGAGGTCCATCAGGATGAGGTGGTTGTCCGTGCCGTCGGATACCATGCGGATGCCATTCTGACGGAAGGCGTTTTCCAGCGCCTTGGCGTTGGCGATGATCTGGCGCTGATAGGCCTTAAATTCGGGCCGAAGCGCCTCCAGGAAGCAAACGGCCTTGGCCGCGATCACATGCATGAGCGGCCCTCCCTGGGTGCCGGGGAAAATGGCCTTGTCGATGGCCTTGGCGTATTGCTCACGGCACAGGATCAATCCGCCACGCGGGCCGCGCAGGGTCTTGTGGGTGGTGGTGGTAACAAAATCGGCATAAGGCACGGGGCTCTCGTGCATGCCGGCTGCCACCAGGCCCGCAATGTGCGCCATATCTACCATCAGCAGCGCACCCGCCTCGTCGGCGATCTCACGCAGGCGGGCAAAGTCAATGGCGCGGGGATAGGCCGAGGCGCCCGCCACGATCATGCGGGGCTTGTTTTCCAGCGCCAGGGCGCGCACTGCGTCATAGTCGATGCGGCCGGTCGTCTCGTCCACGCCGTAGGGAATAAAATGAAAATACTTTCCGCTGATATTGACGGGGCTGCCGTGGGTCAGATGTCCGCCATGGGACAGGTTCATGCCCAGCACGGTATCGCCGGGGTTGAGCATGGCAAAATAGACGGCGGTGTTTGCCTGCGCACCGCTATGGGGCTGCACGTTGGCATGCTCGGCCCCAAAAAGCAGCTTGGCGCGGTCGCGTGCCAGGTTTTCTGCCACGTCCACGTACTGGCAGCCGCCATAATACCGCTTGGCCGGATACCCCTCCGCGTATTTGTTGGTCAGGGGAGATCCCATGGCCTCCATCACGGCGGGCGAAACGAAGTTTTCCGAGGCAATCAGCTCAATGTGCTCGCGCTGACGCTGTACCTCGTCCGCAATCGCCTTGAAAAGTTCGGGGTCGGTTTCCATCACATGCCTGTAGTCCATCTCTGCTCCCCCTTAATCAAACATGAAAGTAAAAAACCGGGCGCACTCAGGCAGAGCGACCCCGCAGCACATCCCAAACTGCGCTTACTGCTGCTTCCTTCCGGACCTGACAGGGTTCACGCGTTGAAATCGCACAGGACTCAACCGTCATCATGCACTCGGCTTTCCTATTTTACATGACGTTCTTCAAAAACGCAAGTATTTTGTTCGTCTTTTTTGCGCTTGCTCAGGCATCGCCGGGTTCCAGCTTGGCCCAGCGATTCTGCCGGTAGAATACAATGGCCGCTATTGTGGCCACCACCCAGCTGACCGGCCAGCTCCACCATACGCCCTGCAGGCCCAGAGGCGCCGAAAGCACAAACGACAGCACCACACGCAGGGCCAGGTCGATGAAGGTATCGGTCATGAACTCGCCCATGCGGCCAGCGCCACGCAACACGCCATCGGTGGCCACCTTCAGCGCTACCGCATAGTAGAAGGGCGCCACCACGCGCAAAAACTGCGTGCCTACAGAAAGCGCCTGGGTATTTTCCCCGTTGAGGAACAGCCGGATCACCTGGTCACCCAGGAGCACATACACCGCCGCAAAGGCCGTAGCAATCAGCGCCATCATTTTCAGGCAGCCACGGTAGCCCTCACGCACGCGGTCGCAGCGCCGGGCACCCAGGTTCTGGGCGGTGAAGTTGCTCATGCCGTTGCCCATGGTGGTGAAGCTGGTAACGGCAAAGTTGTTGAACTTTATGGCCGCGGCGTAGCCGGCTATGGCGCTGGTGCCAAAGCCGTTGATGATGCTCTGGATCATGATGTTGCCTACCGATACGAAGCATTGCTGCAGGGTGCTGGGCAGGGCAATTTTGACCAGGTTGACCAGAATGCGGCGTGAAAACAGCTGTGGCCGTTCCTCGGCTTCCATGCGGGAAAGGGTGCGGAACAGCGCCAGCACCGCCAGCACGCAGCTGACGCCCTGGCACAGGAAGGTAGCCCACGCCACGCCTGCCACGCCCATGTTGAAGGCTGTGACGAACAGCACATCCAGCGCGATATTGGCAATGGAGGAAGCAGCCAGAAACAGGAAGGGCGTGCGCGAATCGCCCAGGGAAGCAAAGATGCCCGTAGCGATGTTGTAAAAGAACAGGAACACCAGCCCGCCCGTGTAGATGTTGAGGTAGAGCATGGTATCGTCATAGATTTCCATCGGGGTCTGAATGCTGTGAATCAACGCCGGGCTAAAGAGGAAGCCCACTATCATCAGCACAGCACATACGGCCAGACACAGCAGGAAGGCAGTGTTGACCGCCGTTTTCATCTGTCCGATGCGTCGGGCGCCGAACAGCCGGGCCGTGACCACCGATGCGCCGATATTCAGCCCCACGGCAAAGGACAGATAAATCAACGTGACCTCATAGCTGTTGCCTACGGCTGCCAGGGCCTGCTCACCCACGAATTTTCCTGCCACAAAGCTGTCAGCAATGTTGTAGAGCTGTTGAAAAACGATGCTGCCAAACAGCGGGAGCGAGTAGCTCCACAACACCCGATCCGGCTTGCCCTCCGTCAGATCCATAGCCAAAGGAACGCGCCTCCTGCGCAAAAAGATTCGGTGCTATTGTGACACAAAACCCCAAAAAAGTCCAGCTTCCTTATCCGGTGGAAAGCTGGACAAAAGAGTCCTTTTTATTCATTCCTGCTGAGTTTGCTGAGCCTCCCGGCGTGCCAGATCGTAGAAAGTCTGTTCCCAGCGGCTCATGTGGTAACCGCGGGGATAAATCAGCGCGTCCTGGTACTCAGGCATGTCCTCCACAGGCAGCTGCTTGAGACCATAACGGTCCAGAAGATCCCCGGGCATCGGCGGCGACCACATGTATGCCGTCTGCGACCGGGAGAGCAACTCCAGCCGGATCGCCTGATCCCACACACACGCGCGCCTGCGTGGCTGCTGCGTCATTTGCATCTCCGGCTGCACGGGCGGCAGTTCCGATGCGAGCGCGACCTCCACATAGGTCGCCAGCCGTGCTTTTTCCAGCCGTTTTTCCCCCGCCAGCGGATGACGGCGGGACACCACGGCCACATGCCGGAAGTTCCAGTACAGCAAATAGTGCAGCCCCTGCTCCCCCAGAGCGGCCAGCACCCGGTTCTGCCGGTCCACTGCATAGCGGATCACCCCGATCTCCGCCTCCCGGTCCAGCACGGCCCGCACCACTTCCTCGACCCGGCCCTCGCGCATGTTGATTTCCAGACCCTCGGCGGGGTTGGTTTCATCCAGAAACGCGCAAAGCGCCCTTGTAAGGTAGCCCGCCCCGCACACCGCCACGCTCAGGTTGGCCGACCGCCGGTCCTGTCCCTGATAGATCGCGTCCATCAGGTCCAGCTTTTCCAGTACGGCCCGGGCATGCTCCAGAAACTCTTCGCCCCGGCGGGTGGGCGCCATTCCCGTGCCCGTGCGCGTAAAGATGCGAAAGCCGCAGGTCTGCTCCAGGTCCTTGAGCGCCTTGCTCAGATTGGGCTGACTCATGTACAGTTCCTCGGCGGCGCGCGTCTGCGAGCCCAGACGCGCAACGGTGACGGCGCAGCGAAGCTGATGGATATTCATTTCTGCTCCCGTGCCTCCCGCAGCTGCATCCATGCCTTCAGGGCGGGATGATCGATCTCATGCAGGGGGGAGGGCAGCGCCTCCGGTGCGAAAAAGGCCAGCGCTTCCACCTCGCCCGGCTGGCACACGAGTTCGCCTTGCCACTCCCGGCATACAAATACGATATCTACATTGCTCACCTGGTCGCCGTTGGGATAGGTATAGGCCATCTCCGGCCCTGAAAACACGCCCAGCAGCTCCATTTTCCCGGCGTGAAGGCCCGTTTCCTCAAAAAGCTCGCGGCGGGCGGCGTCCTCCACGCGCTCGTAAAGCTCCACCGCGCCGCCGGGATATCCCCATGCGCCATTGTCCGACCGCTGCTGGAGCAGGATCTCCCCCCGCTCGTTTTCCACAATGACCGAAGCGCCGCATTGCATCAAGGGGATATGCCCCACGCGCTTTCGCATATCCATGATGTAATCGCCCATGTTCTTATCCTCCTTGCAGTTGTTTCAAGCCTTGCCATAACAACATATAACATTGCCCGCACACCCGCGAACATGATATACTTGCGCCGGATTATTGCCATGCGGAAAGGAGTCATCCCCGATGAAACGATTCTCCCTGCGCCCAAGACGGCGGTTTGCGCTGCGCAGTCTGGCGCTGGCGTCGCTGATGTGGCTGGGAACAGGCATACAGGCTTCCCCCGGCCCCTTCCAGCCCACCGAGGCCGAGGCTGCCTCCAGCGGCAGGCGCACCGCCGCGTATGTATATGACCGCGCGGGCCTCCAGCTGCGCGACAGCGACGCGCCCCACCTCGACCAGCTGAACTATTCCTTCGCGCTTATCCAAAACGGCGAGGTCTCCGGAAGCCACTGGCAGAGCATCGACGTGTTCCGCCGTTATGTGGAAAGGCATCCGCACATTTTGCCGGTGCTGGCCATCGGCGGCTGGGGCGCGGACGGGTTCTCACAGGCCGCTTCCACCGCAGACGGCCGCGCCCGCTTTGTGGACAGCACGCTGGTGCTGATGGAGCGCTATGGCTTTCTGGGTGTGGACATTGACTGGGAGTATCCCGGCTCCTCGGCAGCGGGCATCGCCTCCAGCGCCAATGACCGAAAGAACTTTACTTTGCTGCTCCAGGCGCTGCGCGAAGGGCTGGACAGCCTGACAGCGCAGGACGGAAACCCCCGCATGCTGGCCGTAGCCCTGGGCGGCGATCCCTGGCACATCCGCAACCTGGACGTGAAGGCCATCGGCGCATTGTGCGACCAGGTGAACCTGATGACCTACGATTTGCAGGCCGAGGGCGTCGCCAGCCACCACACCCCGCTCTACGGCGCCAGCGAGAGCTATCCCCAGAGCGTGGACCTCGCGGTGCGCAGCTATGTGGAGGCGGGCATTCCCCGCAGCAAGATCATGATCGGAGCCGCTTTCTACGGCCGTAGCTTCACCCTCAAGCAAAGCGCCAGCCAGCCCGTCTGGTCTCCGGCCACCGGCACGGGCAAGTCGCTCAGCTACGACCGCCTCAAAGACGTCCTGGCCAATGCCCAGACCGGGTTTGACGAACAGGCAAAGGCGCCTTACGCGACGGACGGCACGACGTTTTGGACCTATGACGACCCGGTGTCCATCCATCACAAAGGCGCCTATGCGTTGGAAAACGGCCTGATGGGGATGATGTGTTGGGAATACGGCGGCGATTCCAGCGGAGAGCTTCTCGCCGCCATGCACGAAAGCCTGAACGGAGCCTTTACAGCGCGGCCTTGAGCGGCGCGAGGTCCACGCCCTGCTGGTCCTTGAGCGCCTCATACAGCTTGCCCAGCACCGCTCGAACCCCGCCCGGCACGTCGCTTTCGGCGTTGAGGGGCATGACGGGGTCATGTACGCTCAGGCGCAGTAAAAACCAAGCGCTGTTGAGTTCCCCGTCGATATCGAAGGAAATGCGCACGCCCTCGCGGTTGTCGGGAGCTACGTGCCAGCCCTCGTGGCTGCTGGCATAGTCCAGCACATATTCGATGATCTGGCGGGCGGCGGCGGCAAAGTCCTCACAGGTGACGGGAAGGCGGATTTCCGTACTTTCCACGGGCTCGCGCAGGCCATCGAGCAAGGAACTCAACGATTTGCCCTGCTGCTTCATCTGGATGGCTTTGATGAGAAGCACGGTAACCAGGTACATGCCATCATCCAGGAAATGGTTGTCGCGCAGAGCCGCATGCCCGCTCGTCTCGATAGCGAGCGGGCAGTCGATGCCCGCCTTGTTGAGGCGTACGGCCTCGTCGATTACATTGCGGTAACCCCGTTTGTAGCGGTAGTGCTCGCCGCCCCATTCGCGGATAAAATCCGACAGGCCGGAGGAGGTAACCGAATCGGTCACGATGGTTGCGCCGGGCGTCTCGTCCAGCAGAATGGCGCTGATCAGGGCAATCAGACGGTTGCGGTTGATTTCCTTGCCCGTATGGTCCACGATCGCTGCGCGGTCGCAGTCCGCGTCGAAAATTACGCCCAGATCCGCCTCCACGCGCTTGACCGCGGCGGAGATGGAATCCATGGCCTCCTTGTTTTCGGGATTGGGAATGTGATTGGGAAAATGGCCGTCCGGCTCCAGAAACTGGCTGCCCTCAATCCACGCGCCCAGGTCCTGCAGCATATCGGCATAGAAGCCCCCCGCGCCGTTGCCCGCATCCACTACCACATGCAGCCCCAGCAGCGGCTTTTGCACCTCCGGGTCCACGCCGTTGATGATGAGCTGCTTGAGATGGTTCTCATAAGTGGGGAGGAAGGGCGCGCTGACGATTTCACCGATGGCGCGGGGCGATTCCTTTTCCAGGCTCTGCGCCAGATCCAGCACCTCATCCAGCTCGTGGAAGCCCAGACCGCCCTCGGCCGTGAAAAATTTCAGACCGTTGAGCTGCCAGGGATGGTGGCTGGCGGTCACCATGATGGACCCATCCGGGCGGAAGCCGTCCGTCAGAATGGCCATGTACATGGCGGGCGTGGTGCACATTCCGTAATCCACCGCTTTTGCGCCCGCAGACGCGATGCCCTGCGCCGCAGCCTCCAGCAGCTGAGGACCCGATACGCGGCTGTCACGCCCCAGCGCGATACTGACGCGTTCCACGGGCTTGCCGGTCTTGCCGGCGACATAGCGGGCAAAGGCCATGCCCAGCGTCTTCGCCACATCAGGGGTGAGGGTCGCGCCCTCGCCTACAGCCACGCCGCGCACGTCGGACCCGCTTTTGAGCTTTCGGTAATCCATGGTGTCACTCTCCTTCGCTACCACTATGCATCCAGCTTTGCCATGCCCTCATCCGCGGCCTGCCGAAGCAGCAGATAGAGAGGCCTGAGGCGCAGAAAGTCCTCCGAAACCCGGTCGATGATCTCCGGCCGGTAGCTCTCCGCCAGCGGAACGCCAACCCGCTTGACATAAATCTCCTTACAGGGATAGAGCATGGCCAAATCGGCAGGCATGCCTGCCGGGGGTTTCATGCTTTTGTAACGGTCGCCGTAGATGTGCAGCGTCTTATCCGGAATGCCGCACTGGCGCAGCACCCGGCGCACCTCGGCGGGCTTTTTCACCATGCGCTGGCGCAGGGCGTCCATGGCCGGACGATTATAGCCCCAGAATCCCACGCCCCACTCTACCACCTCGGGCGAGAGCTCAAACCAGTACATCACGGAGTGCTCCCGCTCCTCGCCTGACCGGCGGAAGAGCAGCCACATATGGTCGCGGTAGGGCGATTTGTCCCGAGTGAAGCGGATGTCGCGGTTGATGCGCGCCAGGCATTTGTTGGGCCGGGTTTCCATGTCATCCGCGATGCGCATAACCGTGGGCGTCATGGCCTGAATAAACTGCGAAAAGGGCTTTCGCACATATGCCCCGTAGGCCTCACGGTGGGCATGAAACCAGGACGTTTCGTTGTGAAAGCGCAGGTCCAGAAAAAAGCGGACCGTTTCTTCAGGGAAGCCGGGAAACATCTGTGTACCTCATCCTTTCTCCCAGTATTATACCCGATTTCCACCCCGTTTTCAAGGCGTTTTGCCCCTTGCGCACAGCGGAAAGACAAGCTAAACAGGGCTGTCTCCCCTTTGTGGAGGGACAGCCCTCAGCGTGTCGAAAAAGTCCCGTCTGCGCCGGCCTTTTTTCGCCAAAAGCGTAAGGAATGTTTGCGCCGCGGGGCGCAAACTCCCCGCCCGCCCGGCAAAGCCGGGCGATACGATTTCATTCTGGAGGACCTGCGGGCCCTCCAAACCTCCCCAAATGGGTTTTTTGACAGTCTGAGGGCCGTCCCTCCATTGCGGCGGGACGGCCCTCAAGTCTG